>Ga0307981_1000919_pt1 | contig 28268 bp, 31 predicted proteins | sample OrgLakmetagen987_FD_201849 | JGI IMG/M metagenome (GOLD analysis project Ga0307981, IMG submission 201849) | Saline water microbial communities from Organic Lake, Antarctica - #987 | ecosystem: Environmental > Aquatic > Non-marine Saline and Alkaline > Saline | place: Antarctica: Organic Lake... | reverse complement strand
GTAAAATATGTTGCGAGATGTCGATGGTCATATACCTGCCCTATGTAAAGTTGTCAGAAACCTAACATATCAACAGGTTACTTGATGGTCGGCAGCTTTTCTTACTCAACAAAGCGGAGAAGAGCCACAAACTTCATAAAATTATTCCTTCGTTGATAAAAATAAGCAGCGGGGTAAAGTTTCCGACGGATCTTGAGATTCTGTCAAAGGTTTCGTTAACCTTTAGGGAGAGTTTTTTGTTCAGCGCACCCGCACATCACATGCAAAAGTCGCACTTTGCCTCTTGCAATGACTGCTGTGGTGCCTATGTATGAGATGTCCTTAGGGACTATGGGTATAAACGCGCATGTAATACGCGGTTCGGACCCGGGGGCGGTACCCGGCGACTCCACCAATCATCCGTCATTTGCGGATCATGGGGTCGAAATAGGATCGACGAACGTCTAAAGATGTAGCTTTATCTCGGCTGACTGCCACCGTTATCGGCGTAAAATGTACAATTGCAAATGACAATCGTGCTCCAATGGCGATGGCCGCGTAAGCGACCGGAACTATTGAAACTTAAGTCCTTGGGTTTAGCGACCTAAGGCGGGGTTCGCAGGTACCTGGCAACAGAAACCTGCACTTTTCCCCCTTCTTGTTGTTTGTAGACGGACTGTCGCGCCGAAGAGTTTTTATGCCTTCGGCGAGGATTTTTTCCCATTTGGAATGACGGCGTGCACGCTTGACGGCGGGCAGTGCCATGTGTCACCAAAGATATATGGGGTTCACCGCGAACGCCCCGTGAGGCGTCAGCCAGAAGTTCGCATGTTTCCGGTTTGAAAGGATGCATGCCGTGGCTGCCAAAAACGAGTTTTCCCTTCCCCAACCTTTCCGCCTGATCGGTTTGCCCGATGCGCCCGCGCTGGTCGATACTTATATCATCCCCGATTTTGCGGAAGATCCGCATTTGATCACCGGGTCGTTTCGGCCCCCCCATACCGATATTGTTGCGCTGTACCGCTGGGCCCGCGATGGCGCGGGCGACGGGCACGACTGGCCTGCGGGGCGGGCATCGTGACTGCACCCAGCTGGTCCGAAATGCTCCGGGTTTTTGGCCGCATTGGTCTGTTGTCATTTGGCGGGCCTGCCGCGCAGATCGCCTTGATGCACCGCGAATTGGTAGAACGTCACGCGTGGCTGACCGAGGCTGCGTATCTGCGCGCATTGTCTTTGTGCATGTTGCTGCCCGGCCCAGAGGCGATGCAACTGGCGACCTATGCCGGATGGCGGCTGCACGGCACGCGCGGCGGGCTGCTGGCCGGACTGCTCTTCGTCGTGCCCGGCGCGCTGGTGATTGGCGTGCTTGCCTTGCTTTACGCCAGTTACGGGCAATTGCCTTTGGTGCAGGCCGCATTTTTGGGGATCAAGGCTGCGGTGATCATCGTTGTGTTTCAAGCGCTGCGCAAAGTGGCTGGCAAGGCACTGCATGGCCTTGAAGGGTGGCTCTTGGCCACAACGTCCTTCGTGGCGCTTTTTGTTTTTGGCCTTCCTTTTCCGTTGATCATTCTTGCCGCAGGCCTTTGGGGGTTCTTACACCACTCACCCCGGCATGGGCCGCTTGACCCGCTTGAGCCAGGGATGCACGCGGCATCTCAACCGCTCAAGACCCTGCTGGTTTGGGGCAGCCTTTGGGCCTGCCCCTTGGTGCTGGCAGGGCTGCTGGGTCATGAGTTCTTGCTGCAACTGGGGCTGTTTTTCTCGAAACTTGCGGTTGTGACGTTTGGCGGAGCCTATGCCGTGCTGGCCTATATGACGCAAACCGTGGTGCAGGATTACGGCTGGATCACGACCGAGCAGATGATTGATGCCTTGGGGCTTGCCGAGACCACACCGGGCCCGTTGATCCTGGTCACTGAATTCGTAGCACTTCTGGCAGGCTTCGCGCAAAACGGCCTGAGCGGTGCGGTTGCGGCGGGTGCACTCGCGCTTTGGGTCACGTTTACGCCCTGTTTTCTATGGATTTTCCTTGCCGGACCTTATCTTGAGAAAATATCTGCTCAACCAAGACTAAGCGCTGCGCTGCGTGCGATCACGGCGGCCGTTGTCGGGGTGATCGGCAACCTGTCGGTGTGGTTTGCGCTGCATGTGCTGTTTGACCGGGTCACACCGAACGGGATACTTGCGATGCCCCTGCCCGATTGGACAAGTTTCAACCTATTGGCCTTTCTGCTTACAGCACTTGCCGCAACGTTAATGCTTGCGTTGAACCGTGGTTTTGTTTTCAGCATGGCGGTGTTGGGATTTGGTGCAGTGGCGGCGTCCACCATGGTTTAATTGCCACTGCCCCCTTTCCACCGTTGTGAAATGTCGTATGGTGACCGTGTCAAATGGGGGCATGAGATAAGATGAGCCGAAGCATTGAGTACGGCAACCTGATGCACGACGCCATGCGCGGATTAATCCGGCAGGTTTTGCTTGACGTGGCGGCCAACGGTTTGCCCGGCAATCACCATTTTTTCATTACATTCGACACCGAACACCCCGATGCAGAGTTGGCAGATTGGCTGTCAGATCGCTATCCCAGTGAAATGACTGTCGTCATGCAACATTGGTACGACAAACTCGAGGTGACCGAGGAAGGGTTCTCTGTCACGTTGAATTTCGGCGATGCGCCAGAACCGATGTACATCCCCTACGATGCGATCCGTACGTTTGTGGATCCCTCAGTTGAATTTGGCCTAAAATTCGAGCAGCAAGACACGCCTGCCAGAAAGTCCGACACGCTGACCCAAAAAGACGCGCGTGAGTTGGAAGTGGCCGAAGAGTCACCAAAAGCCGCTGAAATCGTTTCCTTGGACAGTTTTCGCAAGTAAAATCCGAATGCGCTCTTGCGTTAGCGCCATCGCCTGATTGCGCCGCCCTGCCCTGCACGCTAAACCCTGATCCAACGCATTGCCACGATCAGGAGCCTGCACATGGCCGATACCCGTACCGAAACAGACAGCTTTGGCCCCTTGGAGGTCCCTTCCGACAAGTACTGGGGCGCACAGACCCAGCGGTCGATTATCAACTTCCCCATTGGCTGGGAAAAGCAACCGGTGCCGATCATCCGCGCGCTTGGCGTGGTCAAGAAAGCCTGCGCGATGGAGAACCTCAAGCAAGGCGATCTGCCCTCTGATATCGGAGACGCGATCGTTGCCGCCGCATCCGAAGTTATTGAGGGCAAGTTTGACGACAACTTCCCGCTTGTTGTCTGGCAGACGGGTTCTGGCACCCAGTCGAACATGAACGCGAACGAGGTGATCTCGAACCGGGCGATCGAGATGCTGGGCGGCGAGATGGGGTCGAAAACCCCTGTGCACCCGAATGATCACTGCAATATGGGGCAGTCATCCAACGATACGTTCCCCACGGCGATGCATGTGGCGATTGCCATGCAAGCGCGCGATGTGCTGCTGCCTGGACTGCAAAAACTGCATGATGCGCTGGCGGCCAAATCGGATGAGTTCAAGGATATCATCAAGATTGGTCGCACCCATACCCAAGACGCAACACCACTGACCTTGGGGCAGGAATTTTCCGGCTATACCCATCAGGTGAAAAAGGGAATTGAGCGGGTCAATGCCTGTTTGCCCGACATTTACGAACTGGCCCAAGGTGGCACGGCGGTCGGAACGGGTTTGAACACCAAGAAAGGCTGGGCCGAAGCCGTCGCAGCGCATATGGCCGAGATCACCAATCTGCCCTTCGTCACCGCCCCCAACAAGTTTGAATCGCTTGCCGCACATGATGCGATGGTTATGTTCTCGGGTGCACTGAAAACCGTGGCAGGCTCGCTGTTCAAGATCGCCAATGACATGCGCCTGTTGGGCTCCGGTCCGCGCTCGGGTCTGGGCGAATTGATCTTGCCGGAAAACGAGCCCGGTTCCTCGATCATGCCGGGAAAAGTGAACCCGACGCAGGCCGAGGCGCTGACGATGGTTTGTGTCCATGTGATGGGGAATGATGCAGCTGTGGGCTTTGCCGGGTCACAGGGGCACTTTGAGCTGAACGTCTATAACCCGATGATGAGTTATAATGTCTTGCAATCCATGCAGCTTTTGGGCGACAGCGCCTCTGCCTTTACCGACAATATGGTGGTGGGCACCCAAGCGAATGTGGAACGAATCGACAAGCTGATGAAAGAAAGCCTGATGCTGGTGACAGCGCTGGCCCCGACAATCGGCTATGACAACGCGACCAAAGTCGCCAAGACGGCACATAAAAACGGCACGACCCTCAAGGAAGAAGCAATCGCCCTGGGGTTTGTCGATGCAGAAACATTTGACCGCGTGGTGCGGCCAGAACAGATGATCGGACCGAAAGAATGAGCGCCCCCATCAACCTCAACAAGGTTAAGAAAGAGCGCAACCGCGCCTCTCGCAAAGCCCGCGCAGACGAAAACGCGGTAAGCTTTGGCCAAAGCAAACCTCAAAAAGAAGTGCTGAAAGCGCGTCTGGAAAAAATCGCGCGCAATCTGGAAGCCCATAAACGCGAGACATGAGCGCCCGGCCCGTAAAGCATTCGGTGACCTTGCGGGGTCACCGCACATCAATATCGCTGGAAGACGAGTTCTGGCGTGAATTCAGACAGATTGCCAAGGATCTTGATGTGCCGATCAACGCGCTGGTGGCGCAGATCGACGCCGAGCGTGGCATGCAGGCCGGTCTTGCCTCAGCCATTAGGGTTTATGTGCTCAGGACATTAAAGGATCGTTTACCAAAGCCCGAATAGATAGACGGGATGACGATACCTGCACCTCTTTCGCCCGATGCATGGGTGACCCATCTCTTCACTGCCAAAGCGGCCCGCGAAGGCGGGGTGGTACGGCGTAAGTTGCGCGATATCGAGAGATATGTAGGCCGCGACGCGTTTGAAAATGAACTCAGGCGTCGCGGATATCATGCGGTGGAAAACGCGGGGCAACTGGTGATCTTTTGCAACCAAGAACCCATACGTCTGATTTTGTAGCCGATTTTTTCAAAAAAATCGGTCCGGAATTTTCAAAAATTCCGGCGCGCTACGCGACCGAAGCACGATATATTTTCTCGATATTCGCGCCAAGTGCCGCGTTGAATTCTGCGTCGGTCATCTTGACGTTCAACCCTTCGGTCAGCGCACGCGAAAAACTGGCAATCATCTTTGGATTATGGCTTAGCCTTTCACTTGCTTCCTCGGTCGAATACCCGCCCGAAAGCGCCACCACCCGCAACACATTCGGGTGATCTGCCAGGCTTTCATAATGGCCAGCAACCTCTGGAATGGTGAGTTTCAGAATTACCATTTCACCAGCCGGCAATGCCGCCAAATGTGTCTCGAGTGCTGCCTTCAACATGTTTTCGCACTCGGCTTTGGTCTCCGAGTGGATATTCACCTCAGGCTCGATAATTGGCACCAGACCCGCCGCACTTACCGCTTTGGCTACGTCGAACTGCTGTGCAACTACGGCAGCGATGCCGGAAGCATCGGCTGACTGGATCACCGAGCGTTCCTTTGTTCCGAAAATTCCGGCCTGTTTAGCACGCGCCAACAGAGCTTCCAGTTCTGGCATAGGCTTTAGCAATTGCACACCATTCGCCTCGTCCTCCAAACCCTTGTCGATCTTGAGAAACGGGACAACGCCGCGATCTTCCCAAAGTACCTGTGCCACGGGCTTGCCCTTGATCATATCGTCCATCGTGCGCTCGAACAGGATGGCCCCCAGAACTTTGGCACTGGTGAAATCATCCGCCAGAATGATCCGCGCCCGCATGTCGTGCATGGCCTGAAACATTTCCACATCGCCAGAATAATCCGATGGCTCGACGCCATAAAGGCTCAGCGCTTTTGGGGTTGAACCACCAGATTGGTCTAATGCCGCTACAAATCCCTTGCCGGTCGCCATCTGTGTGCGTTGTGCGTCTGTCGTGCTCATGGTTTTGCAGGCCTTTTGTTGATTCCGTTTTTTTCCGTTTAAAGCATCTGATCGCGCGATGATATCGTGTTAGCGTCGGACAAGACGCAGCCAGATGCCATCTTTTGAGCGAACCGTCAGATGTGCAACGGGAACGGGCACGCGCCCGCAGATCGGCTCGACCTTGAAGTCGCGCAGAATACGCGACAGGAAAAGCGGCCCTTCAACCATTGCAAATCCGGCACCCGGACAGACCCGCGCACCAGCGCTAAAGGGCAGATACGCCTCGCGCTGACATGTCTTGCCATTCTGCGTCTGCCAACGTTCTGGATCAAAGCCGTCCGGATTGTCCCACAAGCGTTCCTGACGGTGCAGGTGCCACGGGCTGATGACAATCTGCGCGCCCGGTTTCACCTGCCTAGCGCGAAACTCTTCTGGGCAGGTCGCCTCGCGTACCATCATCGGCACTGGCGGATAAAGCCGCAGCGCCTCGCGAAAAACATCGCGGCTCAGACGCAGCTTCGACATCACCGTAAAATCACACCCATCGATCTGCTGCGCCTCTTTGGCCAGACGGTCCTGCCACTGAGGGTGGGTCGCCATCAGATACAGCGTCCATGCCAAAGCCGAGGCGCTGGTTTCATGCCCCGCCAGAAAAAAGATCGCAACCTGATCGACCATTTCTTCAGTGCTGAACGTATCACCATCCACCGGATCAACGGTCGTCATGATCTTGGTCGCCAGATCAGCAGGCGCAGTACCTGCCTTGATCTGCGCCATCCGCGTCTCTGTCAGTTCGGTAATCAGCCGACGTATTTTGGTCGCACTGAGACGCGTATCCTTGCGAAACAAGCGCGCCAGCCATCTAGGCAGCGGGATAAAGGCCGCGATATTCAGGATCGGCTGGCTGCGCTGATAGGCTTTGAATTCAGCGAACACATCACTGGCGATATGGTGGTCAATGGGCAGTGAAAACAACGTCCGAAAGATCACATCGGCTGCCGCGTGACTGGTCTCGGCCTCGATCTCGATGACCTCGCCCGCGTGGGGAGCCAAGCGTTTCACCGCCGCCTCTGCCGCGTCCCACATGGCGGGGAATGTATCGCGCAGACGGCCCCCCTCAAACGCAGGATCAATGATGCGCCGCTGGCGCTTCCAAGTCTCGCCATTTGTCAGGAACACCGAATTCCCCAGCAAAGGCCTCAGCCCTTCACCAATCCGGTCAGATTTGGGAAAGTCATTTGGGCGCTCTTTCAGGACCGTCTTGATCAGATCGGGTTGGTTGATCAGATAGCTTCGAAAAAAGGGGGTTTTGAACTCTGCCATCCATGCGCGATACAAACGCGCGGGTTGCGCCGACAGGATGTCCTGCCGAAAAAGCTTGGCATAGCGCCAAAGTGATACCTTGTCAGGCCTGCTTGCGGGTTTGGGCGGCTGTGTCATGGCGCGGTCGAGGTGAATTTATTCACCGGTTTCACGATACGCGATTTTGATGCAGGACGTGTGCTGTAGCGATCTGCCAAGCTGTGAGGGCCTGCAGTTATCTGAAAATAGTCATAATCCTTGGGCGCATCAAAGGCGCAAAGATATTGGAAATGCAGCCGGAAAAACCGCCAACGCAGTTCTTTCCAGCGCTTGGGGCTTAGTGACTGGGTGAATGCTGCCGAAAAGACCAAAGGCCATCTGTGCTGGGCAGGTGCCACCCCCGACACGGCAACCGGATCACAAAGCGCAAAGGCACAGCCGTCGCCGGGTGCCGTGACGTCGATCCAGCTTAGCTCATCACGCTGGGACAAATACCGCAAATCTGCCCGAAGACGGTGCGCATCACGCAGGAACGAGACCATCGGCACCACCTGCCCCAATGACAAAAACCCCAAAGCAGGGCCGTCTTCTGGTACCAAATTGGCGCGTATCACATCAGCCAGAATCGAGACACCCAGATGCGCGCCCGACGAATGACCCACGACCAACACCTCGTCCACTTCGGATTTCAAGGCCTCGGCGATGGTTTCACCGAATTCGGCCATGCGGCTTTCAAGCTCGGGGCGGTTGGCCCCTCGGGTCGCGGCACCGTAGGCGTAGTCGTGCATCAGGTAATAGGCGAAAAACTTGCCGTCGTTTTTCTTGAACCATCTAAGGATGCTCCAACCGGCAAAGACTGCCAATGCGGCACCCGCCCCCTTGAGCCAAAAGGATCCGTCAAAATAGGTGAGCAAACCGTAAACTATCCTGCCTGCCAGCACCGCGAGTGCCAGTTGCAAAAGCAACATCCCGACAGGATAAAGCGCTGCGATCACCGGCCCCTTGCGCAGCTTCATCAACCGCCACAGCGCACCAGAGGCGATATAGACCCAAGCCGTTTGAACCAGTTGCCCGTAAGTGGCGAGGATTGAATTGCTCATCGAAATACGCACGATGTCGGACCAGACAAGCACTTCGACCTGCGCTTCGATATCGACGCCCTCTATGTGAGCCTCGACCAACCAGCCGTAATTGCCCGTGGTGGTTTTGGGTTTCAGCCCGATTTGGTAGCCGGAAATCCTGGCCTGCTCGGAGCCCTCTTTACGGTAAAGTTCACGGTAGCGGCGCGGATGAATGGGATCATAGCCCGGAATATAGAACACCCGGCGCCTTTTGACTGTCTGTATGCTGATCTCGCCCATGTCCCACCTGTCGTTCAGGTCAGCTTAGACAGGTTTTCTGGCAAGAGTAAGGCGCCTAGCCAAGCGATCCGAGTGCGGGGAACGTCTCTAGCAGCCAAAACGAGAATGTCGAGAATGCACCCGTCAAAAGCGCCAGCCCCACAAGGATCAACAACCCGCCCATGATCCGCTCGATCAGCTTCATATAGGGTTTGATCCGGTTCATCAAAAGCGTCGCGCGGGTGATGAACATCGCTGCCAGCAAAAACGGGATGCCAAGACCCACCGCATAAATCCCCAGCAGCAACGTACCACGCGCAACCGACGCCTCTGATGCGGCAAGTGCAAGGATCGCACCCAGTTGCGGGCCGATGCAGGGTGTCCAGCCAAAGGCGAAAGCAAGACCCAAGACATAGGCACCAAAGGATGATCCTCCCTTGTCGCCTGCGTCCAACCGTGCCTCTTGATCAAGGAACGGAATTCGGAAAACGCCCAGAAAATGCAAACCGAAAATGATAACCACAGCCCCCGACAGGCGTGAGAACAGTAACTGGTTTTGCAGAAAAAATGCCCCGAAAGCCGACGCGGTAAAGCCTAGGATCAAGAATACCGTGCTGAGCCCCATGACAAAGAACAGCGCCGCAATGACCGCCTTGCGCCGGGCCGAACTGACACTCGACATATCACCCAGTGTCACGCCGCTCATGTAGGCCAGATAAGGTGGCACAATCGGCAACACGCACGGGCTGAGAAAGCTGATCACGCCCGCGGTCAGCGCGATGAAAATAGCGGGCAAAAGCCCCGCGTCGATAAGGTCAATTCCAAACATATGCCACCCTTACTGCGGTTTCGGCACCGCGTCACGCCCTGTCGCACGCGCCTGTGTCACAAGGTTGTGGACGCGTTGAAACATCTGGCATATCTGGAGGGTATGAATGATGACAATCTCCTTGATGCGACCGGGCTTCTGTGCCCCCTGCCCGTCCTAAAAGCGCGCAAACGCCTGCAAACATTGACCTCTGGCGATGTCTTGACGGTGCATGCCGATGATGCGGCGGCGATCATTGACATGCCCCACTTTTGCGCCGAGGCCGGGCACACGCTGGTCAGTCAAGACCTTGATAGCGCCCCTCAGATCTATGTGATCCGCAAGAAGTAACAAAATCCGCCACTTCCAAACGAAAAAGGCAGGCCCGAAAGCCTGCCTTTTCTCATTTTATTTCAGCCACTCAGCCACCAAGAGACCACCAGCCGCGGCGCTTCGACTTTGCCTTGGCCGGCTTCTCCTCGACCTCTTCAGGTGTGGGTGCCTCAGGTGACGCAGCTTGATCGGGCACGTCCTCAGTCACCGCTTCAGGTGTCGCCACTTCTGCGGCAGGAACCTCGACAGGTGCTGCGACGGGGGCCTCTGCCGGTGCCGGTGCAACGTCAACCGGCTCAGGCGTCGGTTCGGGTGCAGGTGTAGGTGCCGCTTCAGGTTGATCCGCAGGCTTCTCTTCCGGCTCTGCTGCTTTTTCGACGGGTGCCGCTTTGGGCTTGCGGGTCCGCGTACGCTTTGGCTTCGGCTTTGCAGCAGGCTCTTCCGCCGCGTCAGAGGCCACAGACGCATCCGCGCTGTCTGTATCTGCTGCGACTTCGGCTTTTGGCTTGCGGGTCCGGCTGCGGGTGCGCTTGGGCTTTTCTTCAGTCTCGGCCTTGGCTTCTGTCACATCAGCCTCAGCAGGCGCTTTAACCGTGTCCTCAGCGTTTGCTGCTTCGGAACCTTGGTTGTCCGCGTCATCATCACCGTTGTTGGTGTCGCCATTATTGGCGTCATCCTCATTGGACCGGCCACCCCGCTTGCGCCGGCGCCGCCGACGGCGCTTGGGTTTGCCCTCGCCATCGTTGTCGTCGCTCTCGTTGTCGTTGGCGCGGGTGTTGGTTTCACCCGATGAAGCCTGCGAGGTTTCGACGGCTTCTTCCTCGTCTTCAACCACGTCAACTTCTTGCTCGTCGATTTGGTCCATCAATGTCGTATCAACCGAGACGACATGTTCAATAGGCACCACGACGCGCGTGGCCGTCTTGAACTTCTCGATCTTGAAGTCCGGACTGATCAAAGTCGGATCACCTTCGATCCGCACCGACATGCCATAGCGGCCTTCGATATGAGCGATATGTTCGCGCTTTTGGTTCATCAAGAAGTTGGCAATGCCTACGGGCGCTGTAATCAGCACCTCGCGTGACCGCTTGCGCGTGCCTTCCTCTTCGATCTCACGCAGGATCGACAGGGCAAGGTTGTCGTCCGAGCGGATCAGACCTGTACCGTGGCAGGCGTGACACGGCTGGGTTGTCGCCTCGATCATGCCGGGGCGCAGGCGTTGGCGCGACATTTCCATCAAACCAAAGCCCGAAATGCGGCCCACCTGAATGCGCGCGCGGTCAGTTTTCAGCTTGTCCTTCATCATCTTTTCGACAGCGGCGTTATTGCGACGCTCGTCCATATCGATAAAGTCGATCACGATCAGACCAGCCAGATCGCGCAGTCGCAACTGGCGGGCAACTTCGGCAGCGGCCTCAAGGTTGGTCTTGGTCGCAGTCTGTTCGATCGAGCCTTCCTTGGTGGCGCGGCCAGAGTTCACATCGATCGCCACCAGCGCTTCGGTCACGCCAATCACGATATATCCACCGGATGGCAGTTGAACCGTGGGATTGAACATGCCCGACAGATAGGATTCGACCTGATACCGCGCAAACAAAGGCAGCGTTTCGCTGTAAAGCTTCACGTTTTTCGCGTGGGACGGCATGATCATCTTCATGAAGTCCTTGGCGATTCGGTATCCGCGTTCACCTTCGACGAAGACTTCGTCGATCTCGCGATTATAAAGATCGCGGATCGACCGTTTGATCAAATCGCCCTCTTCATAGATTTTCGCAGGCGCAATGGATTTCAGCGTCAGCTCGCGGATTTGCTCCCACAGGCGTTGCAGGTATTCGTAGTCGCGCTTGATTTCGGCCTTGGTGCGCTGCGCACCGGCCGTGCGCACGATCAGGCCCGCGCCTTTTGGCACCTTGATCTCGTTGGCGATCTCTTTGAGTTTCTTGCGGTCTGCGACATTGGTGATCTTGCGGCTGATGCCGCCACCACGGGCCGTGTTGGGCATAAGCACACAATAGCGGCCGGCAAGGGACAGATAGGTCGTCAACGCAGCACCCTTGTTGCCGCGTTCTTCCTTGACCACCTGGATCAGCAAAATCTGGCGAACTTTGACAACTTCCTGGATCTTGTAGCGCTTGGGCCGTGGCTTGCGGGCCGGGCGCAGATCGTCGTGGTCATCATCATCAGCAACAGATTCGATGCTGTCATCCTTTGACGCCGCGTCTTTGGACGTTGGGGCATCATCGTCATCATCATCATCGGACTCGTTGTCGTCGAGATCGGGCTCTTCAACGGGCGTCTCGGCGACACGCTCCATCGGGGAAGACCCTTCGTCGTCGTGATCCAGATCAACGGTCTCCATGCCATCGATCTGATCGCTGTCGGCGTCCTTACTGGTCGTTGCATCGTCGCTTACGGTATCTTCGGCCTTGGGCTTGGCGCGACTGCGCGTGCGCGTGCGGCGCTTTGGTTTTTCGTCTTCTTCTTCCTTGGCGGCCTGCGCTTCCGCATAGGCACGCTCTTCCTCCATCAGCGCCAAGCGGTCGGCGACGGGGATCTGATAATAATCAGGATGGATTTCCGAGAATGCGAGGAAACCATGACGGTTTCCACCGTAATCTACGAACGCCGCCTGTAAGGAAGGTTCTACCCGCGTGACTTTCGCGAGGTAGATATTGCCAGCTAGCTGGCGTTTATTTTCTGATTCAAAGTCAAATTCCTCGACCTTGTTTCCATCAACCACAACAACGCGAGTCTCCTCAGCGTGGGTGGCATCGATAAGCATTTTCTTAGGCATATATCCATTTTGCACAGCTGCGCACGCAAGCGTCCCGGTGGGGCACCGCGCGGCAGGGTATGTCTTGTCAGGGCGATGGGTGACGCGGCTAAAACAAGGCCCAAAAGGCCGCTTGTTTGTCTGCTCAAGGCGTCTGCACGCGTCATCGCGGTTCTTCTCCGACGAAAAGGACGCTTTCGCGCCGTTTGCATCCATTAATAACTGCATCTGGTCTAGGCCTTGGCCCGCACCATCCGTCAGCGGTTCTTTGGCCTTTTTTAAGGGCCTCATCGGTCTGCCTGGACGCCGGTGTAACCGGGTAACCAAGGCAGCGAAACTATCTAAGGGTATCATGCTGCGTCATATGACACGGACGACCCTGCTTCCAATTAAAGCCAGATGCAGTCAAATGACAATGGTCAATCGCGTGCAGCATGTCTTTGCAGTGCCCAACGCCGTTCACGATCTGTTAACAATGCAGCACAGCTTGACATCACGTGCTCGTGTGAGGAAAGCTCGGACGGGTTATTTGGGTTTTGGATGGGATCAGGCCCGTATCAGGTCGCACCCTCGAAATAAGGACGTTACGATGCATTTTCCCCTGCGTTTTGCGCTTTGCCTCCCGTTTATGGCCCTCGCGGCTTGCGAAGACATGTCAGGCGCAAGTGACCCTTCTGCCCGTGCCGAAACGGTTGCCGAAAGAAGCTGCATCCGGGCGGTGGAAAGCCATACCGGGGTTTCGGGCGGGAAGATCAACACGACCATCCCCATTGTTGAGACCAACCAATACATCATCGACCTGCCACGGGCCAAACCATGGACGTGCTACACAGATGAAACAGGCGCTGCCAAACAGCTGATCGAGACGCGGCTTTAAGCCCCTACGACTGGTGGCGCTCAGAGGTAATCCGAGCGCTGCAATCCGTATTTGGCCATTTTCTCGTTCAACGTCCGACGTGGCAGGCACAATTCATCCATCACGGACGCGATTGATCCTTTGTGCCGCCGCATTGTGTTGTCGATCAACATACGCTCGAACGCCTCTACATACTCCTTGAGCGGCTTGCCGTCCGTCGTCATCACTGGCTGCATTTCCTCGTGATCCGACATCAACAGCGACGCGATTGACCCGGACCCGCGACGCGATTGAAGCACGGCGCGTTCGGCCACATTGATCAGCTGGCGTACATTGCCCGGCCAAGGGGCCTGCAACAGCTGTGCCGCCTCTTGCGCGGACACCTGAGGGGCCTCGCAGCCATATTCATCCGCAAACTCTTCACTCAACCGTGTGAACAGCGTCAGGATATCCTCGCCGCGTTGGCGCAGCGGCGGCACGATAATGCGCAAGGCCGCCAACCGGTAAAACAGATCCGACCGCAGCGCATCCTCCGAGGTCCGCCCTGCCTCTTGCAGGTTGGAAATCGCCACGATCCGCGTCTCGGCAGGTGTGCCCTGTTCGTTTATCGCACTCAGCAGTCGCGCTTGCAGCGTTTCGCTCAGCGCTTCAACCCCTTCAAGAACCAAGGTGCCACCGCGGGCTTCTTCAATCGCGGGCAGTTGCGCATCTTCGGGCATCATGGGGCCGAACAGGCGCTTGCTAAGCGCGTCCTCCTCAAGTGCTGCACAGCTGACCAAGACGAATTTCTTGCCCGCGCGCGACCCGACGGCATGCAGCGCATGGGCCACTAGCGTCTTGCCTGTCCCCGTCTCGCCGTCAATCAACACGTGACCATCTGCCTGCCCCAGATCAAGGATATCCTCGCGCAGCCGTTCCATGACCGGCGACCCGCCGATCAGCTTTTTCATCAACTGGCTGCCGTCCGACAATTCACGGCGCAAGGCACGGTTATCCATCACCAAACGGCGTGCGGTCGTTGCTTTCTTGGCAAGCTCACTCATCCGGTCGGGGTTGAACGGTTTTTCAAGGAAATCAAACGCGCCGACGCGCATCGCCTCTACCGCCATGGGCACATCGCCATGCCCTGTGATCATGATCACTGGCAACGCACTGTCGCTGCCCATCAGCTTTTTCAGGAACTCCATCCCGCCCATGCCCGGCATCTTGATGTCGGAAATCACGATGCCGGGATAATCCGGCCCCAGCTTTTTCAAAGCGTCTTCGGCACTGGGAAAGGTTTCCGTGTCATAGCCGGATAAAGCCAGCCACTGGCTGATCGACTGCCGCATATCCTGTTCGTCGTCTACAATCGCGATTTTCATTGCCTGAGCCATAATCTACTCTGCCGCCTGTGTATTTTCCAAGCTGACCATGATGGGCAGCTGCATTTCAAAAACCGCGCCGCCATTCTGGCCATTGCGCGCTGTCAGCCTGCCGCCCAGTTCGGTCACAATGCCCGACGAGATCGCAAGACCTAGCCCGACACCATCGCCAGGCTGCTTGGTTGTGTAAAAAGGCTCGAACAAGGCATCGAGATCTTCGATACCAGGTCCGTTGTCGCGCACGGTCAACGTAGCCGTCTCCCCGGCGGTCAACATGATTTCGACCTGTGGGTTCCGCTCTGATTTGGTGGCATCCAACGCATTGCGCAAGAGGTTGACCAGCACTTGCTCGATCCGCATGCGGTCGCCCAACACCTTCACAGGCACGTCCGGCAGGATGCGGTTGATCAGCACCTGACGTTGACGCAATTGCGGCTCCATCATCGACAGCGACGACGCCAGCGCCTCGCGCATATCGAAGGGAGAGTAGCTTTCCTGCCCTTTCCGTGCATAGCTTTTAAGCTGCCGGGTGATTGCTCCCATCCGCTCGATCAAGTCATCAATCCGACCGAACGACGACAACGCCTCGTCTAACCTGTTGCGCTGCATCAATAATCGTGCGCCCGCCAGATAGGTTTTCATCGCCGCCAAGGGCTGGTTCAATTCGTGACTGACGGCGGCCGACATTTCACCCAATGCTGCAAGCTTGCTGGATTGTTCTAACGTCTGCTCGGCTACGGCCAAGGTCTGCTGCACGCGCTTGCGCTCCGCGATCTCGCGCTGGAGTGCGACGTTCAAAGCGCGCAACTCGGCGGATTCGCGCTGAAACAGAGCCGCTTTGCCCGCAGTGCGACGGCTTAGCGCGTAAAAAGTCAGCGCCAACAATATGGCAAAGCCCATCACCTCGAGCGCCAGAACCCCATTCACCTTTTCGCGCACCGACGCATATGTCGTGTAGCTGGTGATCCGCCAGCCGCGAAACGGGATCCTCGAAGACAGCCGCATCACGGCCTCGCCTTGCAGATAGGCATCAGGCGGCAAGGCCGTCCAATCGGCTGTCGCCTTGATGGCGCGCTCGATGGCGCTTTGCGGCGTCTGGTTCGACAGTGCCTCTTCCTCGGTCAATCCACGCCAGCGCGGCTCTGTCGCCATGATGATGTTACCAGTGCTGTCGGTCACGATAACGGCGTCCGAAATACCAGCCCAAGCCCGCTCGAACCGCTGCAAGTCTACCTCGGCTGCGATGACGCCAAGCGTCGTCCCACCCTCCTGAATGCGGCGGGAATAGAAAAAACGATAGCCGCCTGTTTGTCGTTGCATCACACTGAAAACAGTAGAGCTTGAGCGCAACGCATCCACAAAATATGCGTCTGTCCGGTGCGAGGCACCCAACCGGTTTCGATCGGTTGCGGCCACCATACGACCGTCCAGATCGTACAACATCAAGGACGCGGCACCGATTTCCTCGACAAACGAAATCAGCCGCTGCGTGGAGAGGGAATAATCCGCCGTCAACAAGGCTTGGATCAACGCAGGGTCACGCGCCAGCAATTGTGGAACAATCGCATTCTGGCGCAATTCGGCCAACAGGTTCCCGCTGTAAAGCGCTATGCGCAGTTCGGCACGGTTGCGGGTGCTTTCGGTGAATCTGTCGGTCAACAGCCTGTTGGTGATGGAAATTGTAGCAATGGCAACAACCAGCAAAAGGCCCAATCCCAGCCGGACACGCCAGCTGACAGATATGGAATTTGCATTTGAGTGCGGGGCGGAGCTCATTGCACCAATCTACGCAACCTGAGCGTTGCACTCAAGTCACGCTGTGACCAGTGCCCCCGCCAATGCGCGGAAGAGCGCCACCCCGTCGACACCGCCATGCAGCGGGTCTGCCATCCGCTCTGGATGGGGCATCATGCCCAGCACACGGCGGTTGGGTGACAAGATGCCCGCAATATCGGCCTGCGCCCCGTTGGGATTGTCGGTGTAGGTGAAGGCAACGCGGTCTTCGCCTTGTAATTGCGCGATGGTATCCGCGTCTGCGTAGTAATTACCGTCATGATGCGCGATCGGGACTTGGATTACCGCCCCTGCGCCATAGCCAGAGGTGTAATCACTGTCAGCGGTTACGACGTTTAGCCCCACGGTCTTGCAGATATACTTCAGCCCCGCATTGCGCAGCAGCGCACCAGGCAGCAATCCGGTTTCGGTCAGAACCTGAAACCCGTTGCAAACCCCCATGACATATCCGCCCCGTTCTGCATGGGCAGCAACTTCACGGCAGATCGGGGAATTTGCGGCAATCGCACCGCAGCGCAGATAATCCCCGTAGGAAAAGCCGCCCGGGATACCTACGATATCCACACCTTCGGGCAAAGCCGTGTTCTTGTGCCAGACCATCGAAACCTTGGCCCCTGCGGCCTTGAAGGCAACCGCCAGATCACGGTCACAGTTCGAGCCGGGGAAAACAATGACCGCTGCATGCATCAGACCATCTCCACGCTGTAGGATTCGATCACCGTATTGGCGAGCAGCTTTTCACACATCGCCTCGACATCGGCCTCGGTGGCACCCTCGTCCAGATCCAGCTCGATCACCTTGCCCTGACGCACGCCCTTGACCCCGTCAAAGCCCATCGCCCCAAGCGCGTGGCGCACAGCCTCGCCCTGCGGGTCCAAAACACCCGTCTTCAACATCACATGCACCCGTGCTTTCATCGCGCGTACCCCTGCTTCATTTTGCAAAATAAACTCATATCCGACGTATCCTTCGTTGACCCCATGCTAGTTGATCAACGTCGGTTTCAACATCGGTGTCGAAGTCTTGGGCATTACGCCCAAACGCCGCGCGACCTCGGTGTAGGCATCCGTCAAAGATCCCAGATCACGGCGGAAGACGTCCTTGTCCAGCTTTTGTCCGGTTTCGATATCCCAAAGCCGGCAACTGTCGGGGCTGATCTCGTCGGCAACAATCAAACGCTGAAAATCACCGTCATAGACCCGACCCACCTCGATCTTGAAATCCACCAGACGAATGCCGACCGCCATCATCACGCCGGACATGAAATCATTGACCCGCAACGACAGGCTTAGAATGTCTTCCATATCCTGCTGGCCGGCCCAGCCAAAGGCGGCGATGTGTTCTTCGGTGACCAGTGGATCGCCAAGATCATTGTTCTTGTAGTGATATTCCACGATGGGGCGTGGTAACTGAACGCCCTCTTCAATACCCAAACGCGTCGAAAACGATCCTGCCGCATAATTGCGCACAACGATCTCAAGCGGGATGATCTCGGCCTGCCGGACCAGTTGCTCGCGCATGTTCAACCGTTTTATAAAATGCGTCGGTACGCCGATATTGTTCAGACCGGTCATGAAAAATTCAGACAGACGGTTGTTCAGCACGCCTTTGCCCTCGATCACGGCCCGCTTTTCCGAATTGAACGCAGTGGTGTCATCCTTGAAGTACTGGACAATCGTCCCCGGCTCTGGCCCTTCATACAGGATCTTTGCCTTGCCTTCGTAGATTTTCGTGCGACGGGCCATGCACATCCCTTCCAGACTGAAGGCAGGCAGGAATATCCGCGCGCCCTTTGAAGTGTCACATAGTCCAACCGCCCCCGCCGCGCAAGCGCAGCCCCCTTGCGTGAACGGCCCCGGTGACCCATATCTTTGACACCCCAGTCGTTTTTTCAGGAGACACCCTATGAGCACTTTCAATGATCGCGAAAAAGCATTCGAAAACAAGTATGCGCATGATTCGGAAATGCAGTTCAAAGCCGAAGCACGTCGCAACAAACTTTTGGGCCTTTGGGCTGCCGATCTTTTGGGCAAATCCGGTGACGAAGCCGCCGCTTATGCAACCGAGGTCGTTAAATCCGACTTTGAAGAAGCTGGCGAAGAGGATGTTTACCGCAAAGTTTCAGGCGATCTTGGCGACCGCGCCGAGGAAGCAACAATTCGCAGCAAAATGGCTGAACTCATGATCGAGGCGAAAAGCCAGGTGATGAAAGACGTAGGCTAACCTCTTAAATCGTCGAACCAGCAAACAAACGCGCCTTTGATTTAAATCATCGGCGCGTTTTTTGTCTGTGATGTTCACTGGGGTAAGTTCTCATGCCGCAGGTTGCCATGACGCCGTGTGATTTCGGCATTTGGCTCGAAACAAGGAAAACCTTGCACGATTGCCAACACATGGGCGCAAACGCCGAGTTTAGGCGTGAACACGGGCGCATTCACCAGCGTCCATTCCAGACCATATCGATGATGTCTGGACTTGAGGCACTAAAATCCCAGCAGCCCAGACGTGACCCTGCATCATCTGGGGCACGCCGCAATCAGGGCCGCAGCACGGGATGGTGTTCGACCGCCAAGCCTCAAGGCAGTGACCGCCTGCCCCGCCGTGCCCCATGTGGGCCTCTTGCGCAATTGCCTTGGCGGACATTGCGCGCGCAGCCGATCGCCCGCCGCGTCTGTCAAAATCCTTCCTGCCTCATCATGGTGATGAAAATTATGAGGTTGCCTCACGTTTGGCATCGTGAGAAAACACGCAATCACTTCTTTAGCGGAGCTTTTCATGTCCAATCCCCTTATCGATCTTCTGGCTGAAAAAGGCACTCTGCTGGCCGATGGTGCGACCGGTACGAACCTTTTCAACATGGGTCTGATGTCTGGCGATGCACCCGAAATGTGGAACACGGACGAGCCGCAAAACATCATCAAGCTGTACAAGGGGGCTGTCGACTCGGGCAGCGATATCTTCCTGACCAACTCCTTTGGGGCAAATGCATCACGCTTGAAACTGCATGGCGCTGAAAAGCGTGCCCATGAGTTGAGCCGCGTTTCCGCCGAACTGGCCCGCGAGGTCGCCGACAAAGCGGGTCGCAAGGTGATCGTGGCGGGGTCCGTTGGCCCGACCGGCGAGATCATGGAGCCTGTCGGTCCTCTGACCCATGCGCTGGCCGTCGAGATGTTTCACGAGACTGCTGACGGGCTGAAGGCGGGCGGTGCGGATGTTGGCTGGTTGGAAACGATCAGTGCCCCCGAAGAGTACCGCGCTGCTGCAGAAGGCTTCAAACTGGCAGGTCTCGAGTGGGTCGGCACGATGAGCTTTGACACCGCTGGCCGCACAATGATGGGCATGACCTCAGACGCGATGGTCGACATGGTTCACGAGCTGGAAAACGGCCCGTTGGCTTACGGTGCCAACTGCGGCACCGGCGCATCTGACGTGTTGCGCACGGTTTTGGGCTTTTCCTCCAAGGGCATGCCGACGCCCATCGTGTCGAAGGGCAACGCAGGCATCCCGAAATACGTCGAAGGGCACATCCACTATGATGGCACGCCTGAACTGATGGCAAATTACGCCGAAATGGCCCGAAATTGCGGTGCATCCATTATCGGCGGATGCTGCGGCACGATGCCCGAACATTTGGTGCACATGCGCGAAGCACTTGATAGCCGCCCGAAAGGCGATGCGCCCACGCTTGAGCAAATCGTCGAGGCGTTGGGCCCGTTTTCATCGGTCAGTGACGGCACCGATGGCGAAGGCCCGGTGCGCGGCCCCCGCCGTGGCCGTCGCGGCGCAAAAACCACCTAAAACAAATCCAACTGATCGCTCGCCTGTTTGGGCGGGCGAAACAGATCGCAACGCATAGGCGGCAAAAGCGTCGATAGTCCCAAACGCTTGACCGCCAGCTTGAAACGCTGCGAAATCATCTCGGCATACGGCCCCTCGCCGCGCATGCGCCGGTGCCAATTCGCGTCATATTCCTTGCCGCCGTGCATTTCACGCAGCCGTGCCATGATCCGGCCTGCGCGTTCGGGATAATGCTGCGCCAGCCAATCCTGCATCAACGGCGAAACCTCGCGCGGCAAACGCAGCATGATCCAGCTGGCCGACTGCGCACCCGCATCGCGCCCCGCTTCCAAAATGGCCTCAAGTTCGGGGTCGGTCAGCGCAGGCACAATCGGCGAAGCCATGACCCGCACAGGAATCCCCGCCTCTGAAAGCCGCGCGATCATTTGCAAACGGCGTTTGGGCGCAGGCACCCGCGGCTCCATCAAGCGGCCAAGCTTGGCGTCAAGCGTGGTGACAGAAATGCCGACACGCGCCAATCCGCGCGCAGCCATGTCCGACAGAATATCAATGTCACGCTCTATCAGGCTGCCTTTTGTCACGATTGCAACGGGATGGTTCACCTCCGACAACAACTCAAGCAACCTGCGCATGATCTGATGCTCTTTCTCAATCGGCTGATATGGGTCGGTGTTGGTGCCAATCGCGATGGGCGCGACCTGATAGCGCTTGGCAGCCAACTCCCGGCGCAACACGTCCGCCGCACCCGGTCGTGCGATCAACCGCGTCTCGAAATCAAGGCCTGGCGACAGCCCCAGATAGGCGTGACTGGGACGCGCGAAACAGTAAATACACCCATGCTCACATCCCCGATACGGATTGATCGAGCGGTCAAAGGGCAAATCCGGAGAGCGGTTATAAGTGATGACCGATCGGGCAACCTCCTCGCTTACCTGTGTGCGCAAGACCGGAAGCGGGTCACCGTCACCGGCCCAACCATCGTCAAAAGCCGTCGTTGAAAACGCCTCGAACCGCCCGGAATGGTTCAGCGATGTGGCACGCCCGGCCAGTTTATATCTGCGGTCTTCTCGATCCATTCAATTCTTCTGGAACAAAATAGGAACATCGTCAAGATATGTTCGCCAAGCCATTGTTTTTCAGCATCATTGAAGCTATTTTTCACCTAGCGAAACGTCGCAGTTGGCGCGGCCATTGTCGCAAAATGCACGATGTGAAACTGGATTACGTGACACAAGAGCAAAAGCTCTACGGGCAAGTTAATCGATAAGGAAAGACAATGTCGGAAGAAGACGAAATTATCCTGGCTGATCTGGACGACGAAGAGCTTGTTCAGCAGATGTTTGACGATCTGTACGATGGTTTGCGTGAAGAGATCGAAGAAGGCGTAAATATCCTGATCGCCCGTGGCTGGATCCCCTATGACGTGCTGACCAAGGCGCTTGTAGGCGGCATGACCATTGTGGGCGCAGATTTCCGCGACGGTATCTTGTTTGTGCCCGAAGTGTTGCTGGCCGCCAATGCGATGAAGGGTGGCATGGCCATCCTCAAGCCATTGCTCGCCGAGACCGGCGCGCCACGTGTCGGCAAGATGGTGATCGGCACCGTGAAAGGCGACATTCACGACATTGGCAAAAACCTTGTATCGATGATGATGGAAGGTGCCGGCTTTGAAGTCGTCGATCTTGGCATCAACAACTCCGTCGAGAAATATCTTGAGGCGATGGAAACCGAAGGTCCGGACATCCTTGGGATGTCCGCGCTTTTGACAACCACGATGCCCTATATGAAAGTCGTGATCGACACGATGATCGAGCAGGGTATCCGCGATGACTATATCGTTTTGGTCGGTGGTGCACCGCTGAATGAAGAGTTCGGCAAGGCCATCGGTGCTGACGCCTATTGCCGCGATGCCGCCGTCGCTGTTGAGACAGCAAAGGAATGGGTCGGGCGCAAGCATAACAGCGCCAAGGCCTGATGCTCTGAAATGAAAAATAAAGGCCTCTCCTGACCGGAGGGGCCTTTTGCGTTAGGGGGTTCCGATGAAACCGCTTTCCGATCGACAACTGACCGAACAAGGGCTGCCCCTTGACGCTTCAAGGGGGCGCATCTTGTTGATCGCATGTGGTGCCTTGGCCCGCGAGATCCTCGATCTTCGGGCGGCCAATGGCTGGACGCATCTGGATCTGACCTGCCTGCCCGCCAACCTGCATCTTTATCCTGACAAGATCACCGCCGCAGTACGCGCCGCGGTCGCCAAACACCGCGACCAATATGATGATGTGTTTGTCGTCTATGCCGATTGCGGCACGGGTGGGCTGCTGGAGGCCGCCTGTAAAGACATGGGCGTCCAGATGGTTGCCGGGCCACATTGCTACAGTTTTTTCGAGGGCAACGACCGCTTTGCCAAACAGTCCGAAACAGAGATCACGACTTTCTACCTCACCGATTTTCTGGTCCGGCAATTCGACGCATTCATCATGAAACCGATGGGATTAGACCGTCACCCGGAACTGCGCGACATGTATTTTGGCAATTATCAAAAGCTGGTCTATCAGGCCCAAACCAATGATCCCGCCCTGACCGCCAAAGCGGAAGAATGCGCCAAAACACTTGGCCTCGCGTTCGAGCGCCGCTTCACGGGGTACGGAGACCTCGAGCACACCCTCAAAGCGCTCTGATTTTCGGTTTGCCCCCTAAACGCAACTGACGCTTTGTCAGCGGCAATCGCTGCCCGATCTAGCTTTGCGCCGCCGCAGTCTCGCGAATCCGTTCAATCATCGCCGTCAGGCCGTTTGACCGCTGAGCCGATAAATGTTCGTTCAAGCCCAGCCGTCCCATCTCGGCGCGTGCATCGACGACCAAGACGTCCGCAGGCGGCAGCCCATTGTAAAGGCAGCGCAAAACCGCGATCAGCCCCGACACGATCATCGCATCGCTCGCTCCGTCAAAATGCAGCGCCTTGTCCTCGAAACTTGCATGCAGCCACACTTGACTGGCACAGCCGTCCACCTTTGTCGCCGGCACGCGCAGCGCCTCGGCAAGCGGGTCCATCCCCTTGCCCAAATCAATCACATGACGATAGCGATCTTCCCAATCATCTAGGAATTCGAAATCCTCAACCAGTTCCTCAAACGCTGCTGTGGCCATCACATTCCCCTCAATCAGATTTCTAAACAGGTAGGTCGCGCATTGCGAAACGTCCACCCCTTCCCAACGGGCTTGGGATCGGTTAGTCAAATAGCACGGTAATTTCACGGCGGACCCTATGCGCAAAACCTTCTCGGCTCTTTTGGTATCGACCCTTGTTCTGTCTGGCTGTGCAACAGTCCGCGACAGCCGGGCTAATCCGTTTAATTGGTTCGGTTCGGCACGATCCGAAGCCACCGCACAAACGGTAAACACCAACCCGTTGATCCCCCAAAGTTCTGGCCTGTTCTCAAGTTCGCGGGCCGAGCAAGCCACTTACAAGGGCCGTCCCTTTGATCAGGTTACAGACCTGACAATCGAACGTGTTCCGGGTGGCGCATTGATCCGCGCAACCGGATTGGCAGCACGGCAGGGCATTTACAAAGTGCAATTGACGCCCGCAAACGAAGATGAACTGCCCGTTGACGGTGTTCTGACCTACCGCCTTGAAGGGGTTGAGCCCGAAAGGAACACCGCCGTCGGAGCCATTCCGACCCGCGAAGTCACTGCTGGGCGCAAGCTCACCGATCAGATGTTGGCTGGTGTGCGCACAATCCGGGTGGAAGGCCAGCGCAACGCACTTACGTCCCGCCGCTGATTTTCACATTTTAAATCAAAGGATTGAGCGTTAAAGCTCAACTACTTTGACGTCTGACCCGACAGCGGTCAAAGCGATTTTGCCCTCGCATAGACGGATCGCATCGTCGCCAAACACTTCGCGACGCCATCCCTTGAGCGCAGGCATATCCCGCAGGCCAGCAGCGATTCCGTCCAGATCTATTGCCGGTGCTATCAACTTGGCCGCCACCCCTGCACTCTCGGTTTTCGCCTTCAAAAGAACTCTCAACAAGTCAGCCAGCGCAGGATTGACTTGCAGCTTGTCGCGGCTGCGATCCGGCTGAGGCATGTCGTTTGCAGCGCAGTTCACGCCCACCTGCACGGCCTTGAGGATACCATCGGCAATCTCGCCTTTGCGCGCATCGCGCAGCAACAGACGTGCGCGGCCCAATTCCTCGTGGTTCTTGGGCTTGTTGCTGGCCAATTCGACCAGCGCGTCGTCTTTGTACACCCGGCTACGCGGGACGTCGTGCGATTGGGCATATTCTTCACGAAAAGCTGCAAGCTCACGAACAATCGCTAGGAATTTCGAAGAATTTGTCCGCGTCTTGACGCGTTTCCAGGCGTCTTGGGGGGTCGTTATATAGGTTTCAGGGCTTGTTAGAATCTCAAGCTCTTCTGCGACCCAACGCGCCCGGCCATTTTCGTTCAATTGGGCAGCAAGAAACTCGTACACCTGCCGCAGATGGGTCACATCCGCCAATGCGTACTTCGCCTGCGCGTCGCTGAGTGGACGCCGTGACCAATCGGTAAAACGCGATGTCTTGTCCACGGCCTGATGGGCAATCTTGCGCACCAGCGTCTCGTATCCCACCTGCTCGCCAAAGCCGCACACCATCGCCGCGACTTGCGTATCAAACAGCGGCTCGGGGAAAACACCCGCATCGACAAAGAAAATCTCAAGGTCCTGACGCGCCGCATGAAAAACCTTGACCACGGATGTATCGCGAAACAGCTTATAAAGCGGCTCAAGCGACATATTCCCTACGATCGGATCAACCAGCGCGGCACCGGAATCGTCAGTGCCCGGCATCGCCAGCTGAATCAGGCAAAGCTTGGAATAATATGTCCGCTCTCGCAGAAACTCGGTGTCGACGGTTACATAATCATGTTTCGCTGCTTCAAGGCAGTAGGCTTCAAGCTCGGCTGTGGTGGTGATTGTTTTCATAAAATCTACTTTGACCAGAGGTTTGCCAACAGGCAATGAATAATCGAAACGTGACGGACCAAACAGCCGTTCACAGACTGTCTAGCATCAATAGGCTGCGATCACTTCCTGCAAAGCGGCGCAAAACGGCAGGATACAAGCGGTGCTCCTGCACAAGGACCCGTGCCGCCAGGGTCTCTTCCGTATCATCTGGCAAAACCGGCACCACTGCCTGACCCAAAACAGGGCCATCATCCAGCGCGGCCGTCACCTCGTGAACCGTGCAGCCGTGCTGGGTGTCCCCTGCCTCGATTGCACGGGCATGTGTGTGTAAGCCTTTGTAAAGCGGCAATAACGAAGGATGGATATTGATCATGCGGCCGGCCCAGGCATCCGTGAACCCGGCTGTCAGTTTACGCATAAACCCGGCAAGACAAATGATGTCTGGCCTATGAGGTGTCAGGCGCGCTGTCAGCTCTGCCTCGAACGCTGCGCGGTCCCCATTGTATGGTTTGTGATCGACAACCTCGGTGGCAATGCCGCGCTGACGCGCCCAAACGATCCCGCCCGCATCCGCCACGTTCGACACAACCACACAGGGCCGCGCTGGATGATCGTCCGTCATATCCTCTACCAGTGCCCGCATGTTCGAGCCGCCACCTGACAGAAAAATCGCGACCCGTTTTGTCACAGCAACTGGCCTGAATATTCGACCCCGAAATCCTCGGTCACATGGCCCATCGCATAAACAGTCTCGCCTGCGTCGCGTAACTGCTGCGTCAACACTTCGGCCTGATCTGCTGCGACGACCAGAATCATGCCCACACCGCAGTTGAATGTCTTGAGCATTTCCGCCTCGGAGATACTTCCAATACCCGCCATCCATTTGAAAACGCCCGGCAAATCCCATGTATCCAGATTGATGTCAGCACCAAAGTCGTCCGGCAATACGCGGGGCAGATTCTCGGTCAGTCCACCGCCCGTGATGTGGGCCAGCGCATGAACGCCTCCTGCCCGGATCGCCTGTAGCGCAGGTTTGACGTAAAGACGCGTGGGCGTCAGCAACACCTCGCCCAACGCGCCATCGGCCCAAGGGCAATCGGCATCCCAGCCCAAGCCCGACATCGCGACCAGTTTGCGCACAAGGCTGTAGCCGTTGGAATGCACCCCGTCCGAGGCCAGCCCCAGCAGCACATCGCCAGTAACCACACCGCTGGGCAAGTCGCTTCCACGCTCCATCGCGCCCACGGCAAAACCTGCAAGGTCAAAGTCACCATCAGAATACATGCCGGGCATTTCCGCAGTCTCTCCGCCGATCAAAGCACATCCAGAGCCTTCGCAGCCGCGGGCAATGCCTTCGATAATACGCGCGGCTTCTTCCGTTTCCAGCTTGCCAGTCGCGAAATAGTCCAGGAAAAACAAAGGCTCTGCGCCTTGGCAGACCAGATCATTGACGCACATGGCCACCAGATCGATACCAACACCGTCAACATTTCCCGTATCAATCGCGATGCGCAGCTTTGTGCCCACACCATCGGTGGCAGCCACAAGGATCGGATCGTCATATCCGGCCCCTTTAAGATCAAACAAGGCACCAAATCCTCCAAGTCCGGACATGACGCCCGGCCGCTTGGTGCGCTTGGCGGCAGGCTTTATCCTTTCAACCAGCGCGTTTCCCGCGTCGATATCCACACCTGCGTCTGCATAGGTGATTCCGTTTTTCGAGTTGGTCATCTTCGGGCCCCGCCGCTCATTGCCTTTGCGAAAGCCGATTATAGCACCGAGCGCAGGCGTGCAATGCAAGAGAAGCCTGTGCCGCCGTTCTTGGTCTTGACGCGCAAGCCGTGCCCCCTTACGAAACCGATAGGGCGGGCCTGTAGCTCAACTGGTTAGAGCAGAGCGCTCATAACGCTTTGGTTGCGGGTTCAAGTCCTGCCGGGCCTACCAAAATTAAATTCCCAAACATCCCAAATTGAAGATAATCCACTTGAAAACAGTGGGTTATCTCTCTTTTCCGCATTCATACGTTCCTATGCATCCCCATGCGTTCCACCTTTTGTTGGTATCGTTTGTGGGTATGGCGGCGGCGATACCAACAAAACAGAGTCGCAGCCAACCGCCCACCGACCTGCCGGCACACGCGAGAGAAGCTGTCCCAACTCAGGATCAAGCAGCGTAATTATTCGAGCTTTTTGTCAAAGATCAGGTCTTCATAGGTGCAGAAATCTAGAACGCGCGTTCCGTAGCCGGAAACGAACCTTCCCTGAGGGTGAATTGCAGTTGCTGCCGGGGTGCTTGCCTTTAGCGCCTGTGTTTACCTTACCGCCGGGTTGTGCGGACTTGCAGGGCCAAAAGCCGTTGGTCTGGGCCTTGCCGGCTCTGGGGCGAGTGCGACGGTTGTCGGGGCCGTCCATCTGACGCAATGATGCGACGCACCAGAGATGCGTTGACGCAGGGCGGTGGCGCAAGCACAAACTGGACAACTTTGGGAAGGGTGCAAGATGGAAGAACTCTCTATTGAAAAGCTCGCAGCGACGCAGCAGTTTGACGATACCCCCTTTCTGGGTCCTGATCGGCAAATAGATGCACGTATGGTTTTCACCCATACGTTGTTCTTTACCGACGGGGCCACGCAAGGTGGACAGAAACGCGCCGTGGAAACTTTGGGGCTTTTGGCGCGGAATGTCGAAGACCGCATCGCGGTGATGGCATTGAACGATGGCGGGTTGCAGCCTTGGGATGCCGGACAGTTCCGGGATGGAGCCTTCGAGACAATCGACCGCGCCTTTGCACAGCACTCCGGTCAGCGCGACCTTGATCTCGCCTTTCACGGAGAGAAGGCTGGTCAGGTCTCGGCCTTTGGCGGCAGCCTTGCCATCGTGCCGCCACTTGTCGAGGAAGACGCGGACCTAACCCGAATTATGCATGAGGTGTTGGTGAGGGTGGCGTAACGTTCTGAAAAGCTGTAATTTTATGGTGTCGAAGCCAAAAAAGCAGATTTTCAGGAGCCCCGCCTCACCATGGATATGTCT
>Ga0307981_1000917_pt1 | contig 28302 bp, 35 predicted proteins | sample OrgLakmetagen987_FD_201849 | JGI IMG/M metagenome (GOLD analysis project Ga0307981, IMG submission 201849) | Saline water microbial communities from Organic Lake, Antarctica - #987 | ecosystem: Environmental > Aquatic > Non-marine Saline and Alkaline > Saline | place: Antarctica: Organic Lake... | reverse complement strand
GATAAGCTGCTTCATGGTGAGGGTACCGGGGTTTGAAAGCTGGATTTTTGGTCGAGACAACCTAAAAATACACACTTTCAAACGCTTAAGCTACCCTCACCAACCCCTCATGAATAATTCGGGTTAGGATGTCGCTGGTGCCAATCGTCTCAATGTAACTTCTTAACGCAACATAGATGGGGCTAACTTTTTGATTGGCCTTCTCTAGCTCGCCATAAATCTCTGATGTCTTCCGATGCAGGTTTTGCTCAGCGAGCTTCCTATCTGACGTCCCAGTAGAGCGCTTGAGCTGCTTGCGCCCTTTGAAATATTCTCTCAGTGGTTCAGAGACTGTGACAACGGCGTAGTACTTGCCTTTTTGGAAGCTGAGTGTAGCCGCGGGATACTGCATTAAGACCACCTAGGAGAGTTACTATAACCTCCATGATAACCTCCAAACTAACATCCGTATACCCTGTAAGTCCTTATTTTCATATGTATAAGGGGGCAGGGGAGTTTTGGCGGAGAGACAGGCGGCCAATGTGCCGTAACGCCTAGTAACATGCTGCACCATATCGCCTTAAAAATAGGGGGTTATCTGGCTTTCCTTGTAACGTGCTGTTGCATCCCGTTTGTCCCAATGCTATTTCTTATGGCGGGTAGGTTGAGGGGAATGATATGCCGCGAAAAGCAAAAGAGTTGTCGGCGGTCGAGGTGAAGCGGCTGGAACATTCCGGCATTGGTGGCAATCAAACGGTTGCGGTTGGCGGTGTTGATGGCCTGTTGCTGCAAATGACGCCAGTGAACGGGCGGTCATGGCTGTTGCGTTGCAAGATCGGTGACAAGCGGCGGCACATCGGACTTGGCGGCTATCCTGACGTGACGTTGGGGCAAGCCCGTGATCGGGCGCGGGATGCGCGGCAAATGATCTGGCAAGGCATTGATCCGGTAGAACACCGCAAGGCCAACCTCGCGGCACTGGTCACGGCGCAACGGCGCGGCCTATCTTTCGATGATGCGATGGAACGCTATCTTGAGGGCAAGCTGCAAGAATTTGACAACGACAAACACCGTAAGCAATGGCGGGCGACGCTGGACAAATATGCGGTCCCTACTTTGGGCAAGATGCTGGTGGCAGATATTGACGTTTCGGACATCAAACGAACGCTAGAACCTATCTGGGCCACCAAGACGGAATCCGCGTCACGCCTGCGCGGGCGTATCGAGGCAGTGATGGCATGGGCAACGGTCGCGGGGCATCGCTCAGGCGACAACCCGGCGCGTTGGAAAGGCAACCTTGACGCGATCCTGCCCAAACCGTCCAAGCTGGCAAAGGTGGTGCATCATCCCGCTTTGCCGATGGATGAAGCGGCAAGCTGGTTTTCCGATGTGCAGGGCCGCGACGGGTTCGCCACGCGGGCGCTGGAATTTATGGCGATGGTCGCGGCGCGATCCGGCGAGGTGCGTGGCGCTGTCTGGTCTGAAATGGATTTGGACAAAGCGGTATGGACGATCCCGTCTGAGCGGATGAAGGCACGGGCCGAACACCGCGTCCCTTTGACGAAAGAAACCGTTGATCTGTTGAAAGGTCTAGACCGGCTGGCGGGGTCCGAATTTGTATTCCCTGCACCACGCGGCGGTGAGTTGTCCGACGCGGCTCTGTCGGCTTGTATGAAGCGGATACACGCGGCCAAGCCTGATAAGTATCTGGACCGCCAGTCAGGGCGTCCAGCGGTCCCGCATGGCTTGCGCAGCACGTTTAGGGATTGGGTAGCTGAGCGCACCGAATATCCCCGCGACATGGCAGAGATTGCCTTGGCGCATACGGTAGGTTCCGAGGTTGAGCGGGCTTATCGGCGCGGCGATATGGTGGAAAAACGGCGTGCCATGATGGCGGCATGGGGGCGGTTCTTGCGCGGCGAAAACGGGGCAAAAGTTGTGCAAATGGATAGTGTAAGATGAATCCGTCTTGGTTTAAGCGGCCTGATTGGCCAATGGAGTGGGAATTGGAGCGGCGAACTGCCCTGATCCAAGCGATAACAGAACTTCCAAACGGAGAATTATTGAACGAGCAAGCGAGCGAAGGGCAGGCGGTCTTATTGTATTCAACGTCGCAGTTTGGCCGCGATGAAGAATTGCCGCGCAATCGTCCGGCCTCTTTGAAGGCAAGCGAGACCGAATTGCGAACGCTGGCCTCTCTTTGCGAAAAGCTGGCCATGCATATCGACGGTATGCACCGCCCGGCGGTGGGTTCATTTTTCGGTGAGGGTAGAGATTTATTCACTTTTGCCAATCAAGTGCGCGAAGCAAAGCAGATCGCGGAGTTTGCCTTTGGTGGAATAGAAGTAGGGGACTCTGGGCGCGGCGCTGGGAAAAAGATCGAAGCGGCTCAAGTTACGGAGGTGTCAGCGCATGTTTTTGAGCATGTTACAGGGAAGCGCCCCACATTTACTACTGATCCGCAAAGCGGTCAGGTAAGCGGTGTTTGGCCTGATTTTCTTAGCGCGGTATTTGATGCGCTTTGGATCAAAGCGAGCGTGGCATCTCAAGTCCGTGCCGTAAGTGAGAAAATACAACCTAAAACGGCGATTTAACTCATTTTGAGAAGGTAGCGCGGTTCCGCGCACAACGAGGCGTCTCTTGTAACAACGAGGTGCTTCAATGCCTGATACATATCTTGCCGATACGACCCTTGCCGAACGCTACGGCATTGCCCGCAACACGATCTGGCGCTGGCATCGGGAACGTCCCGATTTTCCCCGCGCTGTCAAACTTTCCCCGAACTGCACCCGCTGGAAGCTAAGCGAAATTACCGCTTGGGAAGCCTCAAAAGCTGAGGTGGCGGCATGAGCAATATGACAAATGAAAACGCCGGGGCAGCGGTAACTGCACCCGACGTTAAAAAGACTTATGAAGCGGCTCAGCTTCCAGAAAACCATAGCGCAACCTTGGCGGCACGTCACCCCATTTTGTCAACACATTGGGGGTTTTTCGCATGAATATCCCCTACACCCCGTTCAACATCTTTCCGGCTGGACCTGACAAGGCCCCATTGATTGCAGGGTGGCAGACAAAGGCCACCCGCGACCTTTACACCATTGCCCAATGGCAGGCCAACGGTGCGCAGGCGTGGGGCATCCCATGCGGCGCAGCTAACGGCCTGTTTGTCATTGATCTGGACTTGGACAAGGCAACGAGCGAACCCGTTGGTGAGGCGTCTTTGAAGGCCCTGCCACGCTATGCGGCCCTGCTGGACCGTGCAAACGTGCATACCCCCTCAGGGGGGCGTCACATCTATTGCCAGCACTTTGACGGGGGCCGCAACACCACGTCCAAGATCGGCCCGAAAATCGACACGCGGGGCGAAGGTGGCTATGTGGTCGCACCCGGTTCGTGGATTGAGGGCGGTTCTTACATCGGGTTCTTTCCTGACGATCTGCCACCCGTTCCAATGGGCTTGCGGGCGATGCTGTTGCACACGCCACCAGCTTCGGCCCGCACGTTTGACCGGATCACACCCACGGGCGAAGTCGAGGAACTGCTTTCGCATCTTCCCGGCGATCTGCCCTATGGCGATTGGGTGTCTGTGCTTATGGCCCTGCACACCCGCTACTACGGGTCTGACGAGGGCTTGGACCTTGCGGATCGGTGGAGCGCAACGGGCGCGAAATACAAGGCGGGCGAGGTTGCCGCAAAGTGGCGCAGCTTCAAGCGCAGCGGCGTTTCATGGGCAACTATTCCAGCACTGGCACGGCAGCACGGCGCTGACCTTTCCGCAATCGCGCGGGGTCACATGCAATGACTGTTATCAACCTGAGCGGCATGAAGCCGAACCGCGCATCTGAAATAGAAACCCGCCTTGTGAGCCTGTCGGCAATAGAGGCGGTGTTGACCAGTAACTATATGGTCAAAGGCTGGCTGGATCGTAATTGCCTTTCGATGCTCTACGGCCCGTCTAACGCAGGCAAGACGTTCGTAGCGCTGGATATTGCCATGCACATCGCGGCGGGCAAGTCATGGCGCGGGTTGCGCGTCAACGGCGGGCCTGTCCTCTACATCGCTGCTGAGGGTGGCGCAGGCATCCGCAACCGCCTTGCTGCAATCAAGCATGATCGGCCTGACATGGCGTCTGCGCCCTTCACCCTGTTGCCGGTGGGGCTGGACCTGCACGGGCAATGTGACGCCTTGGCAGTCTGTGAGATCATGCCGGACGAGGCCCCTGCGTTGGTGGTGGTGGATACGCTGGCCCGGTCTATGGGCGCTGGTGATGAGAACACGGCCAAGGATGCGGCAATGTTTGTGGGCAACTGTGATCTGATCCGTGAGGCCACGGGTGCGCACGTCATGGTGATCCACCACACGGGCAAGGATGAAGACCGTGGGGCGCGTGGTTCGTCTGCCCTGAGGGCGGCGGTGGATAATGAAATCCAAGTCACATCGGAATGGGAAATCCTATCGCGCAAGCAACGCGATCAAGAGCCGCCTGAGCCGCTGCACTTCAAACTGCGCTCGGTCACGCTTGGCACGGATGAGGACGGTGAGCCTGTCACAAGCGCGGTGGTGGACGCCACTGAGGCACCAGCACCCACACGCAAGCCACTGAGGGGCAAGAATGAGGTGGCAATGCAGGCGCTCTATGACGCGCTGCGCGACCACGGCACGACCAAGAGCGGCAACACATGGCCTGCCAACCGCAAGGTGGTCGAGGTGGATCACTGGCGTGAGGCATGTGGCGTCCACGGCCTGACAACGGGGGTGAGCGATAGCGCCGCACGAACTGCATTTATGCGGGCCAAGACGAAGCTGATGGACATGGATGAGGTGCGTGAGTTTGGCGGCCATGTGTGGAGGGTTCAAGATGATGAATAGCCAAAGCCGTCACACCCGTCACAATCCGTCACTGTGCGTCACTTGTGCGGGTCAGACTTACCGTCACAAACGTCACACACCTTTAGAAGGTGTGACGACTGTGACGCTGATTGATTTGGTCCCAATGCCCCCTTTTAACAGTGGGTGTAGCACCGACGATCCAACTGTTTCTTTCTCTCTCCCAAAAAAACGGGGGAAAGATCATGGTTAGGGCATCCAAAGAAGCCAAGGCGGCTCTGCGTTTCTTGCCTACGCTGATCGTTCCTGAGGGGCGCATGGCGGGCAAGGAGTTGAAGCTGGGCGGCTTTCAAAAGCAATTCATCCGTGGGGCGCTGGCAAAGGATGTTGGCATTGGCATCCTGTCTGTTGGACGGGGTGCGGCCAAAACTGCGCTGTCGGCTGGCATCGCTCTTGGACATTTGAAGGGTGAAATTGCCCCTCAGCCCAAGCGTGAAATCATCTTTGCGGCCCGCAACCGCGACCAAGCGAAAATTGCGTTTGGCTTTCTGGTCGGCTTTATCGAGGGCTTGCCTGAGGACGAACAAGAGCAATTCACGATCCGGCGCGGGTCCAAGCTGGAAGTTGAAACCTCTGCGAATGGCGGCGGTCTGGCCCGTGTTATCGCGGCGGACGGCAAGTCAATTCTAGGCGGTGCGCCCACGCTGGCAATCTTGGACGAACGGGCGGCGTGGGAACGGGAAAAGGGCGATAGCCTTGAAAACGCAATCCTGTCTGGTCTGGGCAAGCGCGATGGTCGCGCCCTGATTATCAGCACCTCGGCCCCTGATGATGCAAACACCTTTTCACGGTGGTTAGATGAGCCGCCCCCCGGCACCTATGTGCAGGAACATCGCCCGGACGCGGGCTTGCCGCCTGACGATCTGGAAAGCCTGCTGGTGGCAAACCCCGGCGCTAAGGAGGGTATCGGTTCAACCCCTGAGTGGCTTGTGGCGCAGGCGAGGCGGGCGATTGCGCGGGGCGGCTCTGCCCTGTCCAGCTTTCGCAACCTTAACCGCAACGAACGTGTGGCGTCTGACAATCGGTCTGTGCTGCTGACTGTGGATGAATGGCTATCTTGCGAGGTGTCCCCTGGCGATCTGCCCCCGCGTGACGGGCCTGTTGTTCTGGGCATCGACCTTGGCGGGTCGCGGTCTATGTCTGCGGCGTCCCTGTATTGGCCCGAAACTGGACGGCTTGAATGTGTCGGGGCTTTCCCTTGCAAACCCGGCTTGGCGGATCGTGGGCAAGCTGACGGCGTGTCCGGGCGTTACATCGAAATGGCGGATCGTGGCGAACTGGTGACGATGGGTGACGCAACCGTGCCTGTTGCCCGTTTCATGGCTGACGTTGTGACCAAGCTGGACGGTCAAAGCCCCGCAACAATCGTGGGCGATAGGTTCCGCCACGCTGAGTTTCTTGAGGCATTGCGTGACGCTGGCCTTGGTCGTGTCCCCTTCATTTATAGGGGCTTTGGATGGCTTGACGGAAGTGAAGATTGCGAACGTCTGCGCCGTGCCGTGTTTGAGGGCGAGGTGAAAACCATGCCGTCACTGTTGCTGCGCTCTGCATTTGCGGACGCGATCACATTGGTTGACCCGGCGGGCAATCACAAACTGGCCGCTGGCCGCTCTACGGGCCGAATTGATCCTGTCGCGGCAACAGTTCTGGCCGTGGCGCAAGGCGTCCGTATGCGCCGCGCACCCACACAAACAAAAGGGAGATTGGCATGGGGCTGACACAAACCGCATCGCGGCTGATTAAGAAACATGGGCAAACCGCAACGCTGCTGCGACCCCTGCCACCTATAGACGATGGGTTCGGGATGGTTCCAAACCCTGACCCGCCAACGCCATATCCTTGCACGGCGTTTGTCGCCACGTTCACTGTGAATGAGGAATTTATTGCCGCTGGCCTGATGGACGTGGGCGATCAACGGGTTTTGGTTTCCGTCGAGGGTCTGACGATCACGCCGGAAACAACCGACAAAATCAAGATCGGCACAAATGATCTGGGCATTGTTCGGGTGGTTCCACACGCACCCGGCGGAACGCTGTTTTTCTATGAAATTCAGGCGCGTGATTATGTCTAGGCGCAAGGAACATATCCGCCATTCCAAGGCGGTCACACGCGGCCCCCGGTGGCGGGCCTTGCGGATGCAGGCGCTTGAGCGTGACGGCTGGGCTTGCGTCCAGTGTGGCACCCACAAGCGGCTTGAGTGTGACCACGTTCACCCCGTCCGAACGCACCCCGAACTGGCCTACACGCTGACCAATTTACAAATTCTCTGCGGTGCCTGTCACACGCGGAAAACCCGAATTGAGGTGGGGCATAAGCCTCTTACCCCAAAGCGCCAAGAGTGGCGCGACCTGTTGTCAAACATGAAAGGACAAACCCAATGTTGACATCTAAAAAACTGGAACTGCGACGTTCCGAAATCCGCCAAAACCTTGCCGAACTGGCAAACATTGAAACCCCGTCTGAGGACGAAACCCGCAAGATGGGCAAACTTGATACGGAATACCGTGCCAAGGAAACCCAATACCGCGCTGCGCTTATCTCTGAGGATGAGCAACGCGATGCGGCGAAGGACGAACTTGAAACCCGTTCCGGTTCCGAATGGGCCGAAATGATGGGCCGTTTTGAGCTGCGCCAAGTCGCGCTTTCTCTGGACGAAGGCACCGCGATTGATGGGGCCACAAAAGAGATCATCGAAGAAATGCGGGCATCGGGCGGCTACCAAGGAACGCCAATTCCTTACGCCGCTTTGGAAACCCGTGCGGGTGAAACTGTCTCAGGCGATCAAATTGACCCCAAGGCGATCCGCCCGACGATTGACCGCATTTTCCCGAACTCTGTTGCCGCGCAAATGGGCGTCCAGCGGATCGGCATTGCGCGGGGTGAACTGGCGTTCCCGGTTGCAACGTCTGGCGCAGTGTTTGGCTGGGCAGATGGTGAACTTGCCAACGTGGGGGCCGCAAGCAAATACGCGACGAGCGAACGTAGCCTGTCGCCAGATCACACGGGCGGGGCGCAGATGATTATCAGCCGCAAGTCGCTTAAGCAGGCGGGGGAAGGGCTTGAGCAAAGTATCCGGCGCGACCTTAACGCGGTGATCGGCACGGAACTTGACCGCGTGGTTATCAATGGCACGGGCGCAGATGGTCAGCCTTTGGGCATCATTCCCGGCGCGGCAACCTACGGCATCACGTCAACCGCAATCGGCGCAATCGCAACATGGGCCGCGTTCCGCGCTGAGGTGGTGGCATTCATGGAAGCCAATGCGATTACGTCCGCGTCTCAGGTCAATCTGGCCTTTAAACCGGCGATCTGGGCTGACTTGGATGAGGCTCTTATCTCTGGCACGGCTGTCAGTGAGTGGGACCGCCTGACAAAGCATGTAGGCACCCCGGCTGTCAGCAATACCATTCCAACGGCCAGCGCGATTATGACGGCCAATGTGCAGGGTATCGCACCGGGTTATCTGGGCCTTTACGGCGGGGTGGATCTGATCCGCGACCCGTTCACCAAGGCGGGGCAAGGTTCCCTTGTGCTGACCGGGCTTGTCACGGCGGACTATACCGCGCCGCGTGGCCTGCAAACGCGCATCCTGACCGGATTGGCCGCGTAATGCTCTGGGGCGGTTCCGAAGGCGGGCTTGAAGTCCGCACCTCTGCGGACGGGTCAACCGTCCTCAGGGGCCGCTTTCCCTATGCAATCCCGACTGTCCTTAGCGATGGTCGGGAAAAGCGCCGGGAAGTATTTGAAGCGCGGGCGTTTGGCGCGTCCGTTTCCGGTGGTGGTGACGTTCACTTGCTGGTGCATCACGACATGAACAAGCCGCTGGCGTCCCGTGGGGCGGGTTCCCTGACCCTTGAGGATACCGACGAGGCGCTGACATTTGAGGCCACGCTTGCGCCTGAAATGCGGTCTGTCGGCTATGTCCAAGACTTTCTTGGCACTTTGGCGGCGGGGCTGGTCGGTGGAATTAGTCCAGGCTTTCGGGTTTCCCAAGGCGGCGACTATGTGAAGCGATCTGGCACGGGCATCATGCGCGTGGTGCGCTCTGCTGACCTGATCGAGATTAGCGCGGTCACAAAACCCGCGTATCCGGCGGCGCAGATCGAGGCCCGTAATTGGGGGCCGTTGGTAACGGTGCCAATGGTGAAGCCTGCAAGTGCGTGGGCGCATTGGGAAAGGTGGAGGGCATAATATGACTGACCTATTGCAAGAAATTGAGGACACGCCGGAAAACTACCCGGCAAGCCCCTCTGGAATGTCTGACCCTGCGTCTTGGATTGACGCGGGGATAATCTGGGAACGGATCGAGGCATACACGCGCACCCGCTACACGGTGCGCGAGGTGGTGTGGACTGTCGAGGGCGGCGAGGATGAAAACTGGAAACCGCCTTTAACCCCTTTGGCATCACAAACGGCTGAGAAATGGGAAAGCGGCGGCTGGGTATCTGTCACTCTATCTGACGGCCCCGTGGGCCTCTGTCTGCCCTCTGACGGCGTATTCAAGGTCACGGCCCAAGTGGGTGAAGGCACCCCACCTAAGGCCGTCACTGAGGCTTTCCGGCGGCTTGCTGAATACATGGCTGACGATACCGACCGGGCGGGCGTGTCCAGCTACAGCGTCAACATGGGCGGGGCCATTCAAGAAAGTTATCAGCGCAACGCGGCCCATGCGGCCCGTGCGCTTCAAAATAGCGGGGCGGCTGACATGCTGCGCCCATATCGGAGGCAAAAATAATGTGGCCATTCAAAAGCAAAACTGAAACGCGGGCATCATCCGGCACCGGATACACCGCGCAAATGATCCAAGCCCGCACGGCCTACATCACAGGCACAAGCGGGCGGGCCGAACTGACGGCAACGGTGCAGGGGGCAGTGACTTTGTGGGAAAATGGCCTGTCTGTGGCTGACGTGGAAGGCACCGACCTTTTAACGCGGCGGGCGCTGGCAATTGCGGGGCGCATGTTGGCGCTGCGTGGTGAGGCGCTTTTCTACATCACTGATGACATGCTTATTCCCGTCTCAGATTGGGATTTGTCAACGCGGCTTTCCCGTCCAACGGCATACCGCCTGACCCTTCCCGATATTGGTGGGGGCAAAACTGTGACTGCGCTTGCGGGTGAGGTTTTGCACTTTCGGATTGGGGTCGATGCAATCCAGCCTTGGTACGGCACCGCGCCCTTGAAGCGGTCCAGCTTATCGGCTGATCTGTTGGAAATTGTCGAGCGGGCGCTTGTTGAGGTCTATGGTGACGCGCCTTTGGGTTCGTCTATCGTGCCAATGCCTGAGACGCCGGAAACCGACCTTGCGGACATTGCGCGGGGGTTCCGTGGGTCACGGGGCAAGGTGCTGGTGCGGGAATCGGTGCAGGTTCAAGCGGCTGGTGGACCCGCCCCGGCGCAAGATTGGCGGGCAAACGATCTGACACCCGACCTTTCCAAAGCATTGCTGGATAAGACGCTGGATCAAGCCCGCGACCAGATCAACGCGGCCTTTGGCATCTTGCCCGGTCTGAACAACAAGGCGACCACGGGGCCGATGGTGAGGGAAGCGCAACGCCACCTTGCAAGCTGGACCTTACAGCCAATGGCAGAGGGCATGGCAGAGGAAGCCACGGACAAGCTGGGCAACACGGTCACGCTGGACGTTATGCGGCCCCTACAGGCTTTTGACGCGGGTGGACGCGCAAGGACCGTCACGGCATTAGTAAAAGCACTATCAGAGGCCAAAGCGGCGGGCGTTGATCCGGCGGCGGCGTTGCATCTGGTGGATTGGAAAGAATAGCGGTTGCTAATGCTGGGCTTAAATAATGTTAAGTTGCTCGCTTAGAATGAAAGTGCACAAACACCGTCGAGGCACAGCCCTTATTCTAGGGATGTAGCGCGGGGCCAGCACGTTTCTAAGGAAACGGGGCTGGCCCAAATGTTGCTTTACCCCACAGGTCAATTCTAGCGAAGGCAAAGATATAGATGATTAATATTTGACACATAGGCATTTGCAGTCGCGATGGTGCGTGTACTCACATACTCGGCTTTCTTGTTAGGACCTCTCCGACAAATATCTGCGGCCTTCGCGTCGGCTTCTGCGCGGGCTGTTGCAAGACTTTCCGGAGACTGGAAGCTAACGTTAGGAATTTGTATCTCAACGCTATCCCCGTTAAATGAAGAAACTACCGGTTCAATAGGAACGTCGCAGGCGGCAAGGCCAATTAGCGATCCTAAGATCAAAATGGTTCTCATGCGGCTTCCTTTTATTTCGGTATAAATCTAAGCCATAATGCACCTTCCTCACAAAGGGTCAATGATTCCATGCATTTCACCCTTAAAAGGTGTAATCTCATTTTGCGTCTAGGCTTGTAATCCGATGGCGACTTAAAAACCCTGACACCAGAACGATCGCTGTCCTCTGGAATAAAACCAACGCCAGCTTATTCCAGGGCTTTTAGTATGGCAGGTAGTTGCGCGGGTAGCGTTGTGAAGCGCGTGAAGTTACCAACAAAAACAACAACTTGCGTGAATATTGGCGGAGAGACAGGGATTCGAACCCTGGGAACCCTTTAGAGGCTCAACGGTTTTCGAAACCGTCCCGTTCGACCACTCCGGCACCTCTCCGCATCGTAGTGGTGCGCCCGTTTAGTATTGATTGAGCAGCCTGACAAGGGGGCGGATGCAGATTTCATGGTCACGGGGATTTTCATTGCTGCCCAGTGCTTTTGGCCTAAGATCAAAGGCAGAAAATATGATAGGATATCACTACATGCGCTCAGTTTTCCGATTGCCCCGAACCTTAATGATGGCCGCGACACTTGCTATGATGGGCCTTTTCAGCACCGCCCATGCTGCCGACCCGGCCCGTGTTGATGCCTTTTTGGAAGTGACCGGGTTTGATGTGGCGCTTGAAAGCATAAGGTTGTCGGCGGATACCGCGCCGCAGATGCTGGGGATCGATGCGGCTGCCTTCGGCTCGGAATGGTCGCGGCTGGTGCGCGAGGTGTTTGAGACGGATGTGATGCTACAAATGGGGTCCGAGATCTTGACTGAGACCCTCAGTGATGATGCGCTTGAGCACGCGGCCGCATTTTACGCGACCGATCTGGGGCAACGTTTGGTCGCCGCTGAAAATGCGTCGCATATGAAAGAAGACGACGCAGCCAAATCCGAAGGAGGCACCGCTATTGTCGAAGGGCTGGAACGTATCGGATCGCCGCGCATCGACCTCTTGAAACGGCTCAACGCGGCAAGCGATGTCGAAGACAGCTCTATCCGGGCTATCCAAGAGGTGCAGATCAGATTTTTGCTGGCCGCCGCCAATGCGGGCGTGATTGAATTGCAAATGGAGGAACCCGACCTGCGTGAATCCGTGCGCGGTCAATCGGCACAGATGCGAGAGGCGATCAAGGAAAATGCCGTGACCAGCGCCGCGTATACCTATCAGGCATTTTCCGATGACGAGGTATTGGAATATGCCATCGCACTGGAGCACCCCAAGATGCAGCATGTTTACGCCCTGATGAACGCCGTCCAATACGAAATCATGGCCAACCGCTTTGAAGCCGTTGCACAGCGGCTGGGGGGCATGCAGCCCAGCCAGGATCTGTGATGCGCCTGTTCGTTGTTATACCGTTTTTGTGGCTGCTGGCGGCACCGCTTTGGGCTGATGCGCGCGCTCAGGTGTTGATGGATGTCCTCAAGACCGACGAGGTCGCACTGATCTTGCAAGCCGAAGGGCTGGAATATGCCGAGACGCTGAACCAGGATATGCTGAACGGGCAGGGCGGGCCCGGTTGGGACCTTCAGGTAGGAGCGATCTATAGGCCGCAACGCCTCACGGAAACATTGCGCAGTTTTCTAGATGTTGAGGTTCAGGGGGCGCTGCGCGAACAGACGATCAACTTCTTTGCTTCCGATCTTGGGGCGCAAATCATAACGCTGGAAAATGCCGCGCGCGCCGCCATCAGCGATCAGGATATCGAAGATGCGGCACGGTCCCGCTATGCCGAATTGGAAGCCAACGATGATACCCGCTTGGCACAGATCAAAAGACTGGTCCAAAGTGGCGACATGATCGACCGCAACGTGACCGCCGCCATGAACTCAAACTTTCAGTTCATGCGCGGTTTGGCAGAAGGCGGCTCTGTCGACATGACCGAAAGCGAGATGTTGGCCGAAATTGCAGACCAGCACGCGGAAATTACCGAAGATACGACCGGCTGGCTTTATGGGTTCTTGTTGCTGGCCTATTCGCCACTGGATGATGCGGCGCTGGATCACTATATCGCGTTTGCGGAAACCGAGGCTGGAAACGCCTTGAATCGCGCGCTTTTTGAGGGCTATGGCGCGGCCTATGCCGAGATATCTTATGCTTTGGGGCGCGCGGTCGCGTTGAACATGGTCGCTGAAGAACTTTAGGCTGCAAATCTCGTCGTACGGTGCTTGACATTAAGGCGGCTGTCGTGCATCTCGCAAATCTCAATCAAAGGGTATCCGCTTAGGATGCCTTTATTATTTTATGATCATCCCGAAATGGGGTGCGCTGTCCGAGGTGGGCCAAGGCCCGAGAACACCCGATACCGGGGACCACAGGATGCGGAAACAGTAAAGGAAGACGCATGTTTGCGGTCATCAAGACAGGCGGCAAGCAGTACAAAGTTCAATCCGGCGATATGCTCCGGGTAGAACGACTGGCTGCTGATGCTGGCGATACAGTTCTATTCAACGAAGTTCTGATGCTCGGTGGCGACAGCCCCGTTCTAGGTGCTCCTATGGTCGAAGATGCAGGCGTACAGGCCGAAGTCGTTGACCAGATCAAGGGCGAGAAAGTCATCCACTTCGTCAAGCGCCGCCGGAAGCACTCTTCCAAGCGCACCAAAGGCCACCGTCAGAAGCTGACGCTGGTTCGCATCGGCGACATCATGTCGTCGGGCGCTGGCAAGGCTGACTTCAAGGTTGCCATCGGCACCGGTTCCGTGAGCGCGTCCGTCGTGGCCGCCATGGAAGAGCGCTATACCATGAACAAGGCCGATCAGGCCGAAATGGCCAAGCGCGTCAAGAACGGTCAGGCCGCAGAGAAATCTGCCGCGCCAAAGACAGCTGACACGCCCATCGAGGCAGAGAAGGCCGAAGCGAAAGCAAAGCCCGCAAAGAAAGCCAAAAAGTCTGACGGCGACGATCTGAGCGAAATCTCCGGCGTCGGTCCCGTCATCGTTGGCAAGCTCCACGATGCAGGCATCACAACATTTGCGCAAATCGCAGCATGGTCTGATGCAGATGTCGAAGAGATCGAAGAAAAACTGTCGTTCAAGGGTCGCGTAGAGCGCGAAGACTGGATCGCACAGGCAAAAGAACTGTCAAAAGGCTAAGGAGAGACACCAATGGCACATAAAAAAGCAGGCGGTTCATCCCGTAACGGTCGCGACTCCGCTGGACGTCGTCTTGGCGTCAAGAAATATGGCGGCGAAGCTGTTATTCCTGGTAACATTCTGGTGCGTCAGCGCGGCACAAAGTTTTGGCCAGCTGAAGGCGTTGGCATGGGCAAGGATCACACGATCTTCGCAAAAGTCGACGGCAAGGTTTTGTTCCACAAAGGCCTTAAAAACCGCACATTTATCTCGGTTATGCAAGAAGCAGAAGCCGCAGAGTAAGCCGCACCCCACAGGGTTTTCAAAAATTCAGGGATCGGTGGAAACACCGGTCCTTTTTTCTGTTTATTAATTTCTAACTTCTACCCATCTAAACCTGACTGCTACCCATCTAGAAAGGAAGGGCTAGAATGACACAGCAACCGCGGCCCGTTTTGAAAGATGGTGCCATGCGCCTTGGGGTGAAAGAATTTCGCAGCAACGGCAGGGTTTCAACATGAGCGTCGCCGTCGCCTCGCTCGCTGTTTTCGCGGTTAGCCAGATCGGCACGCCCGGTCCTGCCAATATGGCCATGATGGCCACAGGGGCGCGTTTTGGCTTTCGTACGGCCCTGCCATTCGTGGCTGGTGTGGCGCTTGGCAAACAGCTGATCATCTGGCCTATCGGCTTTGGCCTGATGCAACTGGCTCAAAAAGCACCGCTTTTGTTTACGATGCTTAAATTCGCCTCCGCCGCCTATATCATCTGGCTGGCATGGAAAGTTGCAAATTTACGGTTGGGGCAGGGGCGCGAGGCGGAAAAACCTCCGGGCTTTGCGGCGGGTTTGATTGTGCATCCGCTCAACCCCAAAGCATGGGCAATGATCGTGGGCAGTTTCACCGCCTTTGTTGCACCCGGCACATCTACGCTGGTCGCGACAGCGACAGTTGCTGCGGTCTTGCTAAGCTGCCAAATTGTCCTGCATCCGCTGTGGACCCTTGCAGGGGCTGGGATTGCAAAGACCGTTGCGGACACAATCTGGGAAAAATACCTGATGTGGACTTTGGCCGCCTTGACGGTCGCAAGCGTTCTATTCGTATTGTTCGGAGGAGGATTATGACGATGGAAGTTCTTAAAATACCAACCCAGTCTGTGGTCGAAACAGATCGCTTTGTGCTGCGTCCCGTGCGCAAAAGTGATCTTGGCCTGATCGAGCTTTACGCAAGTGACGCACGCGTCGCCATGAACACCGTATCCATCCCGCATCCCCTGCCTCCCGGTGTGATCGAAGCGTATATTGCGCGTGCCACAAAAGATGAGCGCAGCGAAGATGTCTGGGTCATGGATGGCCTTAAAACCGGTGGCGCAGAGGTCATGGGACTGATTTCACTTGTGAAACTGGACCGCGATCAGTCTGAAGTTGGCTATTGGGTGGCACCTGCCTTTTGGAACACCCATCTTGCATCCGAAGCCGTGCAAGCTTTGGTAAAGGCCAACCCGCTGGGCAACACGAACATGTTCGCATCGGTATTTCGGGATAATCCTGCCTCTGCCAAAGTGCTGACAAATGCAGGGTTTCGCTATCTTGGGATCGCCGAAACCTATTGTCTGGCACGCGAGACCTGCGTACCTACGTGGACTTATAGTACCAAGCTGTGACCAGCTGCGCCCCGGAAAGGCCAATAAAATGAAGTTTCTCGACCTGTGCAAAGTCTATATCCGCTCTGGCGCAGGCGGGGGCGGCTGCGTGTCGTTCCGCCGCGAGAAATACATCGAATATGGCGGTCCGGACGGCGGTGACGGCGGCGGTGGCGGATCTGTCTGGGCCGAGGCTGTGGATGGATTGAACACGCTGATTGATTTCCGTTACCAGCAGCATTTCTTTGCCAGAAACGGCCAGCCCGGCATGGGCAAGCAACGCACCGGCAAAGACGGCGATGATATTGTTTTGCGCGTCCCTGTCGGCACCGAACTTCTGGACGAAGACCAAGAGACGGTGATCGCTGACATGACCGAATTGGGTCAACGGGTTGAGCTGGCGCGCGGTGGCAACGGCGGTTGGGGTAACCTGCACTTCAAATCCGCCACGAACCAGGCGCCGCGCCGTGCCAACCCCGGACAGGAGGGCGTCGAACGCACCTTGTGGCTGCGGCTCAAGCTGATTGCGGATGTGGGCCTGCTGGGTCTGCCGAACGCAGGGAAATCTACGTTTCTGGCTGCGACATCCAATGCGCGTCCGAAAATAGCGGATTATCCTTTTACAACCCTGCACCCGAATTTGGGCGTGGTGGGCGTGGACAACACTGAATTTGTCGTCGCAGACATCCCAGGCCTGATCGAAGGCGCCTCTGAAGGGCGGGGCTTGGGCGATCTGTTCCTTGGCCATGTGGAGCGTTGCGCTGTTTTGCTGCATTTGATCGACGGCACCTCGGCAACCATTGCCGAAGACTACCAGACCATCATCACCGAGCTTGAAAAATACGGGGGTGATCTGGCGGACAAGCCCCGCGTTACGGTATTGAACAAGATAGATGCTTTGGATGAAGAAGAGCGCGCAACCGCGCGTTCTGAATTGGAAAAAGCCTGCGGCGATGAGGTGATGATGATGTCTGGCGTCGCACGCGAAGGTGTGACTGACGTGCTGCGCGCTTTGCGCGGCCAGATCGATGACGACCGCCTGCGCTTTCGTGAGGTCGAGGAAGAGGCACCGTGGCAACCCTGACCGAAGGCAAGCGCATTGTCGTCAAGATTGGCTCGGCGCTGTTGGTGGACCGTCGCACCGGCAATCTGCGCAGTGAATGGCTGCACTCGCTTGCACAAGATGTGGCCTGGCTGAAAGAGCAGGGCAAGGATGTCGTGCTGGTCTCGTCCGGCTCCATCGCTTTGGGGCGTGGGGTGCTGGGACTGCCTGCAACCACGTTGCCGTTGGAACAATCCCAGGCCGCCGCTGCCGTGGGTCAGATCCGTCTTGCGCGTGCCTATGAGGAAGCGCTTGAGCCCTACGGGATCACCACCGCGCAGGTCTTGGTCACGCTTGAGGATAGCGCAGATCGCCGCCGCTATCTTAACAGCCGCGCCACGATGGAGCAGTTGCTGTCTTTTGGTGCGGTGCCCATCGTGAATGAAAACGACACGGTCGCCACAGATGAAATCCGCTTTGGCGACAACGACCGGCTTGCCGCACAGATTGCCGTGACAGTGGGCGCGGATCAATTGATCTTGTTGTCAGACGTGGACGGATTTTATTCGGCCAACCCCAACGATGATCCCTCCGCGATCCGCTACGAGACTGTGACGACGATCACGCCCGAGATCGAGGCGCAGGCCGGCGATGCGGGGTCTGGGTTGTCCAAAGGCGGGATGAAAACCAAACTGATGGCTGCAAAGACTGCAACTGCGGCAGGCTGCGCGATGGCGATTTCCGAAGGCTCGCCCCTGCGCCCCCTGTTCGCGCTGCAAAACGGCGCAAACGCCACTTGGTTTACGGCCCACTCTGATCCTCAGACGGCCCGAAAGCGGTGGATCACCGCGATGAAACCACGCGGCAGTGTGACCCTTGATGCAGGGGCCGTGACAGCGATGAACAGTGGAAAATCCTTGCTGCCAGCAGGGGTCACATCAGTGCAAGGCGCGTTTCAACGCGGCGACAGCATTGCGATACTTACGCCAACAGGGCACCCCTTTGGCTATGGCCTCACGCGCTATTCCGCCAAAGAGACCGAGACGATCAAGGGGCACCAAAGCTCTGAAATTGAAGCGCTTTTAGGATATCCGGGTCGTGCGGCCTTGATCCACCGGGATGATCTGGCGCTATCTTGATTTCCAAGTGGTTTAAAATCCTCGCCGAAGGCTTTAGGTAGTGCTTCAACCGGAAACAAGAAAAGTAGAATTTAGACAATGACTTTGGACATGACCCAGACATCCGACATCCCCGCTTTGATGGCAGACATCGGAGCGCGCGCCAAGGCCGCCGCTGCAACCTTGGGCTTTGCCAGCGCCGAGCAGAAACAGACCGCGCTCGAAAAGGCCGCGGACGCCCTTTGGGAGGCGCGCGCCAAGATACTGGAAGCCAACCAGCAAGATATGGCATTTGGCCGTGAGAAAGGCCTGTCGGACGCCATGATGGACCGTCTGCTGCTGGATGAAGACCGCATTCAGGCGATCACAGACAGCTTGCGCAGCATCGCCGGGCAGGCCGATCCTGTCGGCGAGGTTCTGACCGAATGGGATCAGCCATCGGGTTTGCACATTCAACGGGTGCGCACGCCTTTGGGTGTGATTGGCGTGATCTACGAATCCCGCCCCAATGTGACCGCCGACGCGGGCGCGTTGTGTTTGAAAGCCGGTAATGCGGTAATCTTGCGCGGCGGCTCGGAAAGCTTTCATTCATCCCGTGCTATTCATGCCGCCTTGAAAGACGGGCTGAAGGCTGCGGGCCTGCCAGTTGACGCGATCCAATTGGTCCCAACGCGGGATCGTGCGGCGGTCAGCGAAATGCTGACCATGACCGATACGATCGACGTGATTGTCCCGCGCGGTGGCAAAGGATTGGTGGGTCTGGTCCAGCGCGAGGCGCGTGTGCCTGTCTTTGCCCATCTTGAAGGTATCGTTCATATTTACATCGACGAAGCTGCCGACCCGGAAAAAGTTCTTAAGATCGTGCTGAACGCCAAGACGCGCCGCACGGGCATTTGCGGATCTGCCGAGTGCCTGCTGATCCACGAGAAAGTCGCACGCACCATGGGCAAGGGCGTGATCAAAGCGCTGATCGATGCCGGCGTTGAAGTAAGGGCCGATGCAGCGTTGTCGTCGGTTGAAGGCACCGTGCCTGCAACCGACGAGGATTGGGGCCGTGAATACCTTGACATGATCATCGCGGCAAAAACTGTGCCTGATATCGATGGGGCCATCGCGCATATTCGCCAGCACGGCTCAAATCACACCGACTGCATCATTACCGAAGACGACGCAGCGGCCACCAAGTTCATGACGCGGCTGGACTCTGCCATCCTGATGCACAACGCCTCGACCCAGTTCGCAGATGGCGGCGAATTTGGTATGGGTGCAGAGATCGGGATTGCCACAGGCAAGATGCACGCCCGTGGCCCCGTCGGAGCAGAACAGCTGACCAGCTTTAAATATCTTGTGCGTGGCGATGGGGCCGTGCGGGGCTGATGGTTTAAAACGAGAGGGAAATCTCGTTCTCGATAATCTTTGATGTGATCTGGCGCCCGTCGTCGCGAGCGATGGCGGGCAACAAGCCGAACTGAACCTGCGCAGGCCTTAACTTGAGTGCGGGTGTTTGCGTGGCCAGGACAGCCCAAAGGTCAGGATCAATCTTCAATTTGTCCGCGTGAGCGGTCAAATTCCATCGTGACCCAGTTTTTTCAAGCCGAATTTCCCCACCATACGGCATACCCGTCTCAAGACACAGCAACCCCAACAGGCACAGACGGACGTCAGCACGCGGTTGTGGGTTGCAAGGTGCCCAGTCGATTTCCCATCGCGACCCCTGATAGTACCCGCGTAGAATTTCGTTAATTTCCGGAAAGCCCATCATTTGCTGGTCAGCCGCACCAAAGGCCACGCGGAAAAACTGGATACGGGCAGAGGCACTTGCTACGCTATCGTTAACCAGATCCATTTCGGGGCCAATCCCCAGACCTGTGATGGAAAGCAGCTCCAGCCCATTGTTGACAGCGCCGATGGGCGATATCAGGTCATGACAGATGCGGCTGCCGATCAAGGTCGCGAAATCAATCTCTGAACTAGGCAATTTTTGCCACCTTTGTGAAAGAACAGCCCATGGATGATCTGAACGCAATCTTGGCCCCCGGCATGTTGGTGCGCCACCCGCAAAACCCCGATTGGGGTGTTGGCCAAGTCCAGAGCAATATTGACGGTAAAGTCACCGTTAACTTTCGCAGCGAAGGGAAAATGGTCATAGACAGCTCCCGGGTCGGGTTGACCCCCGTCTTCGATGATCGATCTTCGTTAGCAAATGGTTAACACTCGCGTATTTATTTTCGAAACGTTGCGCGGTGGCAGCTAAAGGCCTATCTGCCGATCACGTAACGGCCAAGGATCGATCCCCAATGACCATCGGAAATGCGTCAGATTTTGAGGTCAGACTGGCCGCCACAGCAGCAGAGTTACACGCGGCCCAACGGTTGCGCTATGATGTGTTTGTGACCGAACTGGGTGCCAGTGGTGCCCTGGTTGACCATGATCAGATGCTGGAAAAAGATGCCTATGATCCCTTTGTGGACCATTTGGTTTTGTATTCCAAAAAATCCGGCCAAGCTGTTGGTGTATATCGACTTTTACGCTCTGACATGGCGCAGCGGGCAGGGGGGTTTTATTCTGAAAACGAATATGACCTGTCCCGGCTCAAACAATCGGGCCGAAAGATTTTGGAATTGGGGCGCTCGTGCTTGCATCCTGAGTATCGGGGCGGCGCGGCAATGCATCATTTGTGGTCAGGGCTGGCAGCCTATGTTGCCACGCACAAGATCGAAATCCTGTTCGGCGTCGCCAGCTTTCACGGCACTGATGTTTCTGCCCTCGCAGAGCCGCTGTCCTTGTTGCACCAAAACCATCTGGCACCGCCAGACTTGAGGGTCGAGGCGCGCAAAGAAGCCTACCGGGACATGAATATCATTCCCGCCGCCGAGCTTGACCGGCGCCGTGCGATGGTTCAAATTCCCAGCCTGATCAAGGCATACCTGCGTCTTGGCGGTTGCGTCGGAGACGGAGCATTTGTTGATCACGCCTTTAACACCACCGATGTTTGTCTGATCATGGATACATCCCAGCTTAGCGAACGCCGCGCCAAACTTTACCGCGAAGCTTCCAAGTGAGCGCCCCCTGGAACGAAAGCGACGCGCCGGCCCATCACAGTTTCGGGGTCATGGGTTGGGCAAGGATCATCTTTCGCGGCACCGTGCTGGGGGCCTTTGTGGTCTTCGGGCTGGTGGTGTTATTGCTGATCCGGTTGTTTGAACGTCCTTTATGCGGGCAGGGCAGGCCGGTCACACCGCATATCACGCAAGTCGTCTGCAGGACGGCCTTTTGGATTATCGGTTTGCGGCACCGGCGTATCGGCACCCCGATGCATCACCCCGGTGCTGTTGTGGCAAATCACGCAAGCTGGCTTGATATATTTTCGCTCAACGCCAGCCAGCGCATCTATTTCGTTGCAAAGTCCGAAGTCGCAGGCTGGCCCGGCATCGGTTTGCTGGCGCGCGCCACGGGCACGGTCTTTATCGAGCGGAACGCCAAGCGCGCACGCGAACAGACGCAGGTGTTCCAGCAGCGACTTTTGCACAACCACAGATTGTTGTTCTTTCCAGAGGGTACCAGCACGGACGGACAACAGGTGATATCCTTTAAAACCACTCTTTTTCAGGCGTTTTTTGCGCCTGAGTTAAAGGATGTGATCTGGATTCAACCCGTCAGCGTAACCTATAAAACGCCAAACGGGTCCGATGAACGGTTCTATGGCTGGTGGGGTGATATGACTTTCGGCGCGCATCTGCTGGCGACACTTGCCTCACGGCGCCATGGCAGGGTGATCACCCGCTATCATCCGCCACTCAGGGTCGCCGCGTTTTCGGACCGCAAAAAGCTGGCCCTCGCGTGTGAACGACTGGTCAGGCAGGGGCATCAGCAAGATCTGCTGCCCGGCTAGGCAGGACAGTCGTGGCAAACCATATGCTCAAAGGCAAACTGCGCATTTGGGGATGCGTCAAAACACAGTTGATGCTTGCAGCCAATCGCACAGTGTTTTATAGGCGCGTTACTTAAACCCGCAGTCGGGGTTGGGCCTTTGGGGGAGAAATCCTCAAATGTCCGCCGGTTGGTCCCAAAAACGGGATCGAGACCCCCGACGAGGCAAAACCGGAAAGGTAGTACCACATGGCTCTTCCAGAGTTCTCCATGCGCCAATTGCTTGAAGCAGGCGTACACTTCGGCCACCAGACGCAGCGTTGGAACCCACGTATGGGTCCATACATCTATGGCGCGCGTAACGGCATCCACATCATGGACCTTACACAGACTGTTCCAATGTTGGACCAGGCCCTGCAAGTCATCCGTGACACAGTCGCCAAAGGCGGCAGCATTCTTTTCGTCGGTACAAAGCGTCAGGCTGCACAGCCGATCGCAGATGCTGCCGAAAAATGCGCACAGTATTACATGAACCACCGCTGGTTGGGTGGCACATTGACCAACTGGCAGACTGTTTCCAAGTCGATCCAGCGTCTGAAATCCATCGACGAACAATCCGAGCGCGGCTTTGGTGGTCTCACCAAGAAAGAGCGTCTTGGCATGGAGCGTGACCAGTTCAAACTGCAATCGTCTTTGGGCGGTATCCGCGAAATGGGCGGCCGTCCTGATCTGATCTTTGTGATCGACGTGAAAAAAGAAGCACTGGCCGTCGCCGAAGCCAACAAGCTGGGCATCCCGGTTATTGCGGTTGTCGACACCAACTGTTCGCCGGATGGCATCGACTATATCATCCCAGGCAACGATGACGCGGCACGCGCCATCGGCTTGTACTGCGACCTTGCAGCCCGCGCGGCTCTCGACGGCATGTCCGCTCAGTTGGGCGCTGCCGGTGTTGATATTGGTGCGATGGAAGAAGCGCCTGTCGAAGAAGCTTTGATAGAAGGCGGCGTTGAAGTGGGCGCAGCATCGACAGAAACCGTTTCCAACGACGCAATGAGCGCAGACGCACCGTTGGATATCGAATCCAAGCAGGAAACTGTTGACGCGGCAAAGTCCTAAGCGACACTTGCGGATCGGCGGGCAGGGGTGATTTCCCTGCCTGTCATATATCAATTACATTTATGAGACATGAGAGCAGACAGGGTCTGCCCCTCGTATCACCCCAATTCAAGGAGAACCAAAGCGATGGCAATCACAGCATCCATGGTCAAGGAACTGCGCGACACGACAGGCGCAGGCATGATGGACGCCAAAAAGGCGCTGACAGAAACAGACGGTGACATGGAAGCCGCCGTTGACTGGCTGCGCACCAAGGGTCTGGCCAAAGCGGCCAAGAAATCCGGTCGTACCGCTGCCGAAGGTCTGGTCGCAGTCAAGGTCGAAGGCGGCCACGGTGTCGCAGTCGAAGTGAACTCCGAAACCGACTTCGTTGGCAAAAACTCCGACTTCCAGAAAATGGTTGCCGGTATTGCCGGTGCTGCGGTCACAGTATCCGACCTTGACGCGCTGAACGCTGCTGAAATCAACGGCAAGCCCGTTTCAACCATCATTACCGACGCAATCGCCACCATCGGCGAAAACATGTCCGTGCGCCGCATGCAGTCCATCGACGGCGACACAGTTGTCTCCTACGTGCACAACGCAGCTGCACCTGACATGGGCAAAATCGGTGTTCTGGTCGCAATGACCGGCGGCGACGAAGCGCTTGGCAAGCAGATCGCGATGCACATCGCTGCTGTAAACCCAGCAGCCTTGTCCGAAGACGATCTTGACCCAGCCGTGGTCGAGAAAGAAAAGCAGGTCCAGATGGATATCGCGCGCGAATCCGGCAAGCCTGACGCTGTGATCGAAAAGATGATCGTTGGCCGCATGCAGAAATATATGTCTGAAGTGACGTTGCTGAACCAAGCCTTTGTTGTAAACCCTGACCTGACAGTTGGAGCCGCAGCCAAGGAAGCCGGCGCGACCATCACTGGCTTCGTGCGCCTTGAAGTGGGCGAAGGCATCGAAGTTGTGAAAGAAGATTTCGCAGCAGAAGTTGCAAAAGCCGCCAAAGGCTAAGCCATAACAAAATGCTGATTTAGGGGCGGGGGCGCATATGTGCCCTCGCCCTTTTCCATTCTATATCAAGCTTCTAGTGCGACAGGTGCCGTTTGAGCGCATCCATCGCCAGCAGATAGCCTTGGGCACCAAAACCGCAGATCTGACCCAAAGCGACAGGCGCGATGAAGGATTTGTGCCGAAATGTTTCGCGCGCATGGATGTTGCTTAGATGCACCTCGACCAACGGCAGTCCGACCGACGCAATCGCATCCATCATGGCAATAGAGGTGTGGGTATAGGCCCCGGCATTCAGGATAATGCCCGCATGTACGCCCTTGGCCGCATGTATGTGGTCTATCAACACACCTTCATGGTTGGACTGCTCAAAGCTTAGCTCAAAGCCTGTGCCATGCGCGCGGCACATCGCCTCGACATCGGCCAGTGTTGTCGACCCGTAGACTTCGGGCTGGCGGGTGCCAAGCAGATTCAAATTCGGGCCGTTCAGGATCAGGATCGACGTCATGCGTTGTGCCTTTTATCGTTTTCCAAAAAGGCTTAACACACCCGCGATTTCCTGTTTAGTCTTTCTTTTCAGGGAATTTGACAGGTCCACCTTGCTTTTCCCACGTCGAAAACCCTTCTCGCAGGTGAGACGCACCAAATCCCATATCTTGCAGGGTCGCCGTGGTTAGCGCAGACCGCCAGCCAGAAGCACAGTGAAACACAAACCTCTTGTCCTCACCGAAAACGGGCTTGAAATAGGGGCTGTCCGGATCAACCCAGAACTCGATCATCCCACGGGGCGCGTGAAAGCTTCCCGGAATATGGCCACTTCGCTGTCTTTCCCGAATATCGCGCAAATCAACAATCACCACATCGGGATCGTCCAGCATCGCGATCAGATCCGGGGTCTCGACCTCGGTAATCCGAGCGCGCGCTGCTTGCACCATATCGGCGGAAGAAACTTTAAGCTTGGTCATTTAACATCCTCAAAATACGCCGAAAGATGACCGGGCCGATGCCTTTGCATCCTTCAAAACATCCACCGCGGCACATAATACATGGTATGACAGCTGACAACGCGACGTAAAGAGGGGGATGGGAACCTTCCAAGCAAAGATTTGATCCGATCTTTACGGGGCGACCAAGAAAACACTATGGCGCGCAGCGCAGACTATGCATCTGCGTTAGATCTAAGCAATTGATTTAAGGATGTTTTTAATGGTGGGTCGTGAGAGACTCGAACTCCCGACATCTTCGGTGTAAACGAAGCGCTCTACCAACTGAGCTAACGACCCGTGAGCGATCTACTACCCAAGGGGCAAAGGTGTTTCAAGCCCATTATTGCGCTGCGCAGGAATTATTCGTAATTACTTCCTTGTGAAAGCCGTGGCTGCGAACTTTTGCCCAGTCGTTCCATGACACGGCGTTACGCATTGCTGAGGGGCAGGCGGTCGGGTAAAGGACAACCTCCAACGTCCAGACACTGTCGGACTGTTGCAAATTTTCAAACGTCTCATCCCACTTCAGAAAGCCAGGCCCATGATCCTAGATATCGACGTTCAGTTTGAATACCAGATCACCTCGCCAACAGACGTGATCTTGCAGATTCAGGCCCCAAATTTCGCGGATCAAAAAGTTCTGAATGACAGCTTTGTATTAAGTCCGACGTTACACAAAGCCACAATTGCAGGCGAGGCCGGGATGGGAGAGCGGATGATGATCCGGACCGATGGCAATCTCAACTGCAGCTATCAGGCGCGTTTCGATGTGAACAGACCGTCGTTGCAGATCGAAGGTATGTCCGCCGTGCCGCCACATCGCTTGCCCAGCGACGCAGTGCGTTATCTTATGCCATCGCGTTATTGCCAGTCAGACGAGCTTCAGAACTTCATCGCAGCCGAATATGGTCACCTCAGCGGAGGACAACTGATCGCAGCTTTGCGCGACTGGATTTTTGAGCGCTATCAATATGTTCCAGGCTCAAGCAACGGCATGACAACGGCCTTGGATACCTTTGTGCAGCGCCAGGGCGTGTGCCGCGACTTTGCCCATGTGATGATTGCGCTGTCGCGCGCCGCAGCCATTCCGGCGCGCTTTGCCAGCGTCTACGCGCCTTACGTGACACCTCAGGACTTTCATGCCGTGGCCGAGGTATTTCTGGACGGCACATGGCATCTTGTGGATGCGACAGGCATGGCCGCCGCCAATCAGATCGTGCGCATCGGCGTTGGCCTTGACGCGGCAGAGGTGCCATTCCTTAGCAGCTTTGGGCCTGCGATGATGCTGTACCAGTCTGTCAGTGTGCGGGTGGTGAATAACAGCTAGGGGACAGCAAGGATGACATGAAGAGCGTTGCGCAAGAAGCTGTTAATGCTTGAAATTGTGTAATTAAGCCATCCACCATGTGCGATATGCTTGTAAACGCCATTCAGAAATGTCACAGGTTCTGCAATGCAGAAGTGTCACCACGGGCTCTCACGGTAGCAAAGCCTGACAGGGTGTAGACCTCAAATATCGGAGCCCTGACTGGCTTTGCGAGGGTCAGTGTAAGAGCTGCCGTTTCTCTTTTTTGGTGAGGAACGCGGCCAAGCCTTCTTCGTGCAAGGTCTTCTCGAATTGCTGCCAAGCGAGGCCGTCCGCGATGAATGGATCGTCGAAGTCAGTGGATGTGCCGAACTCCTTTATGACTTCCAGAATCCAGCCAGGGTCGATGTCGCTCTTGTAGATATCGACTGTCAGGAAATGCCCGTCGATTTCGACATCGGCGCACAGATCGGACATGATGATCTCTGGTTCTTCTTCGGCATTCATAGCTCCCATCTTGAGCCTATTCTGCGGCCTGTACAATCGTCTTTTTGTTCCGCGACCCTGACGGCCGACCAGGCGTTTTACCACTCGGCTTATAGCCCATCTTCTCAGAATTTGTCCTGACTGGGTATTTTGGTGGGGTCTTATCTTGCATCTCTTTGATGTGCTCCAGCACGGCACCAAGGCGCTTGTTGTCGGTGATGGCGGCGTGCGTCACGCGTTGATCCATGTCGAAGATTTTGTAGGGCAGGGATCGGCCTTTTGAGCGCACTTCGAACCGCCCATCAACAAATGCATAAGTGTCCACGTATTTACCGACCAGACCACGTGTCACATCGCTTTCTTCGAGCATGATCCGCTTGCGGTCATAGGAAAACGTCAGCTGCTTGCCGACATAGCGTGTATCGCGCCAGCACAGTACTTCATCAAGCCGATCCGGTTCGACGTTGAGCGCACGGTGCAGGTTGTCAGGCTTGGCCGGGGCTTTGGCGAATTGCGCGTTGAAACGTTCTTTGAAGCCTTGCAAATAGGCGTTTCCAGCCTCCATGTCCGAGATGCTTGCCAGCCGCAATTCCTTCACTAGCCGATCTTGCAACGTCCGGTTTGCGCGTTCGACGCGGCCCTTGGCCTGAGAGCTGTTCGCGCAGAGAATCTCAACGTTCAACTGGTTCAAGGCACGTCCAAACTGAGTCATGCGCGCACCGCCTTTGGCATCTTCATTCGCCACGCGGAACACCGTGTGCTTGTCGCTGTAGAAAGCCACGGGACGTCCATGTTCGAGCAGATAGCTTTCCAGCGCTTCGAAGTAACTGAACGTGCTCTCTGACTTCACGAACCGCAGTTCCATCAGCGTGCTGGTCGCATCATCGATAAAGACGAGCAGGGTGCATGGTGGGCCGCGATCTTCAAACCATCGGTGGTCAGAGCCATCAATCTGGATCAGCTCACCAAAACATTCCCGGCGTAATCTGGGCTGGTGGAACTGGCGGCGCTGCTTGCGAGAAAGCCAGAGACCATCTTCCTGCATCCACTTGCGCAACGTCTCGCGAGAGATTTTGAAGCTATGATGTTCCGCCAGCATCTCAGCGGCCAACGTCGGCCCGAAATCCGGATAGTTCTCTTTGATCAGGCTAACCGCATAATCCCGTTTGGCCTGATGGATTAAGTTGTTCGGCGGCTTCCCACGCGCCTTGTGTCGGATCGCAGAAGCTCCATCCTGACGGTAGCGCTTCAACAGTCTGAAAACCTGCCGACGTGTCAGATCCAACATGTTCGCAGCGTTATCGACGCTCAGCCGACCATCATCGACCTGCGCCAATACTTCCACCCGATTTAACTCGCGTTCGCTCATCATCACCCATCCCATGTCCAATCTCCCGTTGCTCAACTGAACAAGAGAGTGACATTCCTGAATTGCACAGGGGTGACATTATCGCTTTGCGGCTACATTTTATTTTCGCATAATCAGTATTATGTTAATATTTCTGCTACTAGAATCTCTGATAACGTTGAGCTACCGT
>Ga0307981_1000914_pt1 | contig 28328 bp, 36 predicted proteins | sample OrgLakmetagen987_FD_201849 | JGI IMG/M metagenome (GOLD analysis project Ga0307981, IMG submission 201849) | Saline water microbial communities from Organic Lake, Antarctica - #987 | ecosystem: Environmental > Aquatic > Non-marine Saline and Alkaline > Saline | place: Antarctica: Organic Lake... | reverse complement strand
CACCCGGCTTTGCAAAACCCGTTATGCTGTGGGTTCAGTTGTAAAAGGAGTACTCTGCCGGAAAAGATCACCGACGCCGAAGCGGCTGTTTGTGCGTAAAAATGTAGCTGGCAAATGAGGGCTCAGAGCTGAATTTCGCCACGTCTGCACACAGAATAAATTGTTGAAATGGAAGGCCAACAGCAGCAACGCGGACAAAACAGCCAATTCCATAGAGCCAATAAATGCCTTCTTTTGCATTTTCGATCTTTGGTCATGCTTTGAGAGTTATCTCGAATTGGAGCGGTCAGCGATGCGCCGACGGATGCGGGACAGGCTCTCGGGAGTAAGTCCCAGGTAACTGGCAATCAAGTATTGTGGAACCCTGCGGGCAACTTCCGGACGCGTCTCAACAAAGAGGCGATAGCGATCTTCGGGTTGCAGCGTCAGCAATCGGCTGGCGCGGCGCTGCGATCCGATCAAGCCCTCTTCCAGCATGAGGCGTCCGAACCGCTCGATGGCATGGTCATCGTCGTAGCCCCTGTTAAGCACCGTCCGCGGCAAAACGACAATCGAACTTTTCTCTAAGGCTTCAAAATTCTGCTCCGCAGGGACGCGAGCCAGAAAGCTCTCGGCGTCAGTGACAACGATACCCTCGTCAAAGAATTGCCCGGTGCGCTCCTGTCCACCGTCGCTTGGATCGTTGAAATAATAGCGCAACAAACCCTGATGCACGAAGAACACTTCGTCAGCGACTATGCCTGAACGTAGAATATGGTCGCCCTTTGCCAAGACACGATGACGCGCCCCACGATGCAGACGGTTCAGCGCTGCGGCACTTGGGACGAGCGGTGCAACGGCCGTCTGCAATCGGCTGGAAAAGGCAGCGAGCGCAGCCTCCCGGTTCATCTTGTCGGTTTCGGCGTCTGTGCGTCCCACCAAGCCAGAGTCTCCTTTAACGGCGTTTCCCAACTATGATTACCAGCCCCGAACGTCTGATCAAACTTGGTATGATCTATTACGAAATCCTCGTCGAACATGTATCGCATCTCGACCAGTTCGCCAGCGGCAGGTTGGAACAGCCCGACCACGCGCAAAAGCCATGATGGCGTTTGCCGTATCTTCGTTGGCGCATCGCCGCCCGTCACCACCATGTCGCATATCTCGCGCACCGTGACGGGCGGCAAGGCTGGTAAGTGCCAGGCTTGACCCCATGCCGATGGTGTCCGCGCGAGCGTGACATAAGCCGCGGCCAGATCCGGCAGATAGGCAAAGCTGTGCTGGGCATCCGGGTCGCCGAGCCAGTCGACGGGCTTGCCCGACAAAAGCACGGGCCAGAACCTTTCCCCCAAGGCTGATATGCGCACGCCGGGGCCGAAGAAATCGGTTGACCGCCCCGCCACACATTGGGCGCGCCCGGAAGCATGTGCCGCGAGCAACTCTTGCGACACATGCGCCCGAAGTGCGCCTTTGCGAGTGGCAGCGGTAAGCGGCATATCCTCGGTAACGGTTCCGGCAACACCATAGCCATAGAGGTTTTCCACCGCGATCAGAACAGCCCCTGTCGCTTCGGCGGCGGCAATGGCGGCCTTTTGCAGTAAAAGAAAACCCTCGTCCCATTTTTGATAGGGCGGGGCCGCGCAATGATAAATCGTATCAGCGCCACCGCATGCGGCGATGGTTTGCTCCACGTTGGACAGGTCCGCCTTGGCGACGCCGATGCCGGTCCCTATGGTCCGGCCGTCCCGGGTGACCACGGTGACGTCTTCTCCGTCCGCCGCAAGGTGTTGCGAAATAGCGCGGCCCATGGGGCCCGCGCCAAGAATGACGGAATGTGTTTGCTTGGTCATCTCATAGCCCCTCACGCATTGCGCCAGATGGTGATGGCCAGCGCAAGCGTCCAGAACTGCCACAGGACACCCGATAGGGTCAGTATGATCGGAGACTCGATCCCTACGACGGACGGCAAGGTAGACAAAAGCAAGGCCGCAGCACCAAATCCGGCATAGCCGATCAGCGTCCAACCCCGGCGTAGAACAGCGACCGAAATGACGATGGTCCAAACTCCGGCGAACAGACCAACGCCCATCAGTTCGCCCACGCCGCCAGCGTAAGCATTGAAGGCTTCGTAGACGACGGCGATCGCATCTTGGGTGGCAGCGGAAGCAGAGGGATCGGTGTAGACCGTTGCCAGACCGGGCATCAGGAACAGCCACCGGGTGATGCCAAGCGCTTTGGCAAATCCCGCCAAGACTCCAAGTGCGACAACTGTGCGCCCCATCACACCATCAAGACCCAGAGCCTCCCGCAGTAGGATCGCCAAGGGGATCAAGGTGACCGCGTGGATCAAATAGCTCAGGTAGCCGGCGAAAACGGCGCCGGATTGATCGAGGATCAAGGGCAGGATGATCGAAGGAGGTTCGCCCAGAGACGCGGGCCAGTTGATCGTAGGGGCAAGGATGAAAAATGCGCCCCACATTGTGACAAACTGCAAAAGCAGGAGACTTACGGCCCCTGATACACCGCTGCGCGTTTGGGGTGGATGTATGTAGACTGCGTCGGTCATTGGTATGATCCTATTGAGATGATTGAGTTGATGGGGAGAAAATTAGACAGACGCGAACGCCAGTCATTGATGCGTGGTAAGATCAGTCAAAGTGGTGGCAAACCTTCAGAGGCGCGTGCCAGCGTGAATAGAGTCAGGCCCGCCCAACCCCTAGCCAGCGGAAGCGTCAGCGCGGCAACGATGCTGGAGGGTAGTAAGGGCAGCAGGATCAGCGCCATGATCGGCAAGGCCTGCATTGCGTGGACACCCAGAAAATGGGCAATGCGGTAGTCCCCACCATCCAGCGACCATCCTGTCAGCGGCATGAACGGACCAACGGTCGGGTCGACCCCCACGAACGGGCCACCATTCGCCCCAATGGCACCGCCGGTCTGAGCGCCCAGCCACCCACCGAGGATGAAGCCGAGCGCCAGGGCAAACTGCAATGGGTTCGCCGCAATACCGGACCACCCGCCACGCAGGGCTGCAACCGCAAGCGCCACTCCGAGAACAAGAGGTACGGCAACCAAAACGCCTGCCCCCGCAGCCATGATAGAGCCGCCGATGGCATCGAACGCCGAGGTATTGTTAAAATGCGACCGCACGCCGCGCGATGCTTGCACCGCCAGAAAGACGATCTCGTAGATGATGACCGCGCCAAAGGTGAAAAGGCCGATTTTCGTGACGACATGTCCTTGCCAGACCTCCGGCAGGAACCGCGCGGCGACCAAGACGGTGATTCCATGAACGGCGAGAGACAGATTGAATTTGAGTGGTTTGAGCCACAAGGCCTCGTCATCAAGAACGCGTCGATCAAGGCCGAGAAGTAAAAGCGTTACGGGAATAGCCGCCAAAGACAGCACAATCGCGCTGCGCAGCAACAGGGCATCGGACGGGTACGAAAAACTGAGCATTATGGCTCTCCGAATTGTCAGGGCCGGCATCTATGCAGGATGTGATGTGTTCGGATGTATCGCGTAAAAGACGTGTGCTCATTGACGTTTGGTAAGAAGGGAAATTTCCGTTGCTGGCACAATGGTCCGGAGGGATTCTGGCTGGTAACCGCTGGCTAGTTGGCGCGGACCAAGGGTAGACCAATTCTTGATTTGGAAATGTCTGTCTCTTCAAAACGGTTTAGGAGTTAGAAACTACGAATTGTGTCAACATCGTCAGACCGGACGTCCGTGCATTCTGAAGCATTGGTGACTTTGGGCTCACAGCCGCCTTCCGTATCGCACAAAGAGTCCTCAATCCGTGGCTGATTGAATGTCAGATCTTGCCGTTGACACACTACCGGTCCGCACTTGCACAGAAAGCCTGCTCACCGCCGATACTGTCAAACGACGTTCCCCGCCCGTTTGGGGCCATTGTGCAAGTCACAGCTAAGCTCCGGTTTGGGCCCTTGTAAGTGATTGGCGCGCAGGGCTGCATTCCCGGCAGAAGATCAAAAAGCGAAGGGCTAAATTAGGATGTTCATTCTATCGCTGCGAGGCAAATTTGGGACCCGGATTGCCATGTTGCTTCATGGGCTAGCACTTGTGATGACTACCGTTCTTTTTGGATCAACCGCATTTTGTCTCCAATTGACTGCCCTCCTGATTTTCATTTCCGGTTCAACATTCATTCTGCGGTACATGAACCAGAACAGGGAATGTCTCGAGTTCAATAGTCTTGTGAATGTTCAAGTTGCCTATCCATCGTCAATGAAGGTTGAGAAAGCGACAGCTTATTTCCAAGGAGCAATATGCGCGATTTTCTTCATTCCCTTGGTGATCATTCGCCTGCTGGGCATCAGCATATCAGATGTTCCAAATGGGATTATTGTTGTCGCCTTCTACTTTGGGGTTCTAGCCTGTCTCGGCATCCTTCAGGGTGTTGTTCGCGGTTCAACTTAGTTGCCAAACATACGTTTTTCGGATCAGCCCGCCTATCTGAATGGTCACTTCGTTCCTAGTGCCACCGTTGACCTAAGGGCCAGGTCCCGATCATGCGCGTGTGCAAGCGAGGCGTATGGGAAAGGCGCACGTCCTCGAAGGTATGGAAATTGGTTTGCTGTAGGGGTTGGTTTTCAAAAGTCATTTCGCGGTTCGTTGCATGCCCCAAGCCTCAGATCGCGCCCCAATGTGTTGGGCCTCGGCATTCATCGGATCGGACACCGGGACGCAATCAGCAGCGATCCACACGTCGTCGATTACTTCAAGCACCGGCAGTTTCTGGATAGCTCCCCAAGAATCCGACTTGCCCCTTGAGTTTTGCAAATGTTGTTGACCCCGCCAAATAGTCGGCTTTGGCGGCCGGGGTCAGGCGGCTAAGCAGATACCCGATCGCATTGGCAACGGCGCAATAGATGCGACCGCCGATTGCCCCGCCTGCGGAAAGCACGACAAAACGCATTGCGCGCACGTAAACCAGTCGCCTGAACATCCATGCCCCATCAACCACGCTTGCAGCTCCAGCATCGCCGAGTGTGGCAGGCTTCAGACGACCGGGTGTGTCAGCCATAAACCTGCGGCTCATTGGTACGCCGATATCAGGCCCGATAAAGTGAGGATGGATCAGGTCAAAACGATCAAGGATCTTGCTGAAGAAACCTGCATGTTGGCCGACCGTTGTCACGTGGCGTGCCGCATCAGAGCCGCCATGGTTCGGCAAGTCCACGGCGACAACATCGAACTGTTCGGCCAGCCGGTCCAACCATGCGTTATAGGTCAAGATACTCATCGGTTGCGGCGAGGTCAGAATGACCTGCGGCTTACCCGGGTTTCGCGCCGCGGCGTATCTGATCCGGAAACCGTTAATTGTACAGAATTCAAGATTCATGATTGCCGCTCTGTGCGGTGGTTAAAGCGCGCAGCGCGTAGATCGGGATGGCCAGCGTGATGATGACGCGCGGAATATGCCCAAGAAGCCAAAGTGTGCGAATTGTGCCCGCATTCTCGTTGCCCACAGGGCCGACCAGGGCGATGCCAGTATAGAAAGACAGGGTATCTGCCACGGGCGAGCCAACCGCCGCTGCGAGACGGACATTCAGTGGCATATGGAAAAACAGGGTTATCAGCGAGACCGCAAGATAGAGCCAAAGTGCGATGACCCAGTTGCGTCGCGATTCAGGCGCCCCCCAGTCGAGCCGTGCCGACAAGATCAGGCCGACTGGCATTAGAAGGAACAGCGGCATGATCGTGTAGAGGAAGTTGCTGAACTGCGGGAAGAACTGCGCGGCGAAATCAGTGGGGGACAGGCTCAGCCAGTACACCCCCATCGACAACCCGATAAACAGGTTAGCACCACCAAACGCGCCAGAAGCGATGACGGCTAGTGCATTCACGCGGGTCCGATAGGAATTAGATAACATGGGCGGAACCTCCTGAGGGTTATTCAATAAATCCAGTCTTGGAAAACTGGCGGAAGGCAAAGCTCGGTGTGATCCGACTGAGCCATTTCACTTGCCGGGCCTCGCTCAGCAACATCTCAGGCTGGCCGTCGCGTAGATCTTTCAAAATGTTGCGCACCAGATTTTCTGGTACCATCTTCTTGAAATTATTTGATTTGAAACCCGCCCCCATGTCGGTATCGACGACGGGCGGCATCGCCTCGAATAGGGTGATGCCGAGTGGTGCCAGTTGATGGCGCAGGGTTTGGGCGGAATGGTGCAGCAGAGACTTCGTGCCAGAGTAAACCTGCGTCACCGCAGCCGCGACGAACGCCGTTGCGGAACTGATGAACAACACAGCGGGCTCGTCCCTACCTTTAAGCAGCGGCAAAGCACGCCTCGTCAGTGTCAGGGGGGCGACCGCGTTTGTTGCAATTTCATGCCCGATCTTGTCGAGCGTATCAGGGTCCGACGCAAAGTAGTTCTGCAACGGGATGCCCGCATTGTTGATGAGCAGGTCGATCCTGCAATGGCGTGCTGCGATCTTCCCAATCCATCGTTCTTGATCTTTTGCTGATGTCACATCGCCGGGCATTGGCTCCACCCCGGTTTCCTGCGCGGCAGTCTTTAATGTAGCTTCATTGCGCCCGGCAATGATGACGGTATTGCCAAGCGCGGTAAGTTGCCGGATGAATTCCAAGCGGATACCGCGCCCACCTCCGGTAACGAGCACGATCTTTCCGTTGAGTCTCACGCGCAGGGTCCTTTTGCAGCATCAGCTGTCTCCAAATATGGCGTTTGTCCTGGAGACATTCCACGATAAGTAGCTTGCAGATCATCCCATTGGCTTGCGGATCGTCCCAAGGCACTTGCGTGTTTTCTCAAATCCGTTTGCGCTGATCTCGGTGCTCTTTTCGATGTCCAGTGCGCCTGATTTCGGAACAGTGTCACACGACTGTCGGCTTGCAAGAGTCTGGTTGGACCAAGAGCTTTCGACCTCGGCCGTACGCCTGACACATTCACCGTGCCGATAACCCCGCACGAACAAATCCTCTCGCTGTCTTCAACCTTCAGCAGCCCACAGATTATCTACTGGCATGCCAAGACAATAGTGCTCGCCCGCCACTGCTTCCTTCTCCAAAAGGTGAGCCTTCCCTTGCCAAGACCGGAAAGTGGGGAACTGAAAGATGTATTCGGAACCGTGCCGGACGATGGTACGCCGACACTAAGCTTCACAACTACCAACGCACGAGTTCCGTTAGTCTCGGGCAATCCTGATCTGTGGAGAGCAACTGAAGCGGATTTACAGAGCTAGGCGCTGATCCAAGCCAAAGCGACCGCTGTTGCTGAGCACATTCGTGAGGTGATGCTCGAGGCGTTCGCCGTCACGGACCTGAAACCGGCGAACGTCTGCGTTTACCTCGGGGTGAGCCAGAGCACGCTTTTGCACCGTCTGGTGACTGAGGCGGCGACGTTCAACGTCCTGCTGGACGAGACACGGAGGGACATCGGTCTACGCTCTCTCAAAAAAACGATCTGAATAACCCGAACAGATCTCCCGTGGCCGGATGAAGGGGTTCAAACGCTTTTCAGCGAGCGTTTCGGAAATGGACCGGGAAACACTTCTGGAACTACACCCCAAGCATAACGGTCGAGCGTGAACCTGTCGGATAGAACGAGGTGAAGCATCGAAACAGGCTGTAGAAACCATTGTGGTCAAAATGGTATTTAGTCGGAGCCGAAAATCAAAGCGAAATTGGAAGATTTATGAAAACCCCGCGGAGAGCAACAGGATTGCATGTTTGACAACCGGACCGCGAACCGTGCGTCTATGTGGTTGTTGTAATTTGATGCGGATGTTCAAGGACCTGCAGCGACCCCACCCTTAGTCCCGCTTAGCGGGCCTCGGACCGCCCTCTTATGCTGCACATTGCCACGAAAGACCGCTCTGAGGAAACCGCGCCGCAGCTATAACCGTTTTGGCGAAGGTCCGGTTTGGGCCGGAAACGCCCTCAGATAAAAGGCCCAGACCTGCCCGCCGCCACGACTTGCGCCGAAGTCGGCTGTGCGCAAGCAGTGACCTATGCAAAGTTTGGGACAAGCAAGACGTTTCCAAGGGGCGACTGGCCCAAAACGACACTTCGCTGACTGGCTGAAGTGCTACCTTACGACCCACCAGACCAGCCTTTCGCAGCACCTTGCGGCTGGCAATTGCCCGAAGCGCCTGTCATTATTTCCCAAATAGGGAGGACCACAGATGATCACTGAGATAGTTACGTTCGAGATTAAACATGAAATGGAACGCGAGCGTGTCGTCACGCTCTTCGAGGAAAGCGCCAAGATCTGGCGATCGCATCCCAAGCTGCATCGGAAGAACTACCTTTATGATCCCGACGCCGGGATCGCCGGCGGTGTGTATACTTGGGACAGTGTCGCCGACGCGCAGGAGGCGCACGGAGAAGCGTTTTGCGCGCGTGTCGCCGAGACTTTTGGCAGCACTCCCCGTTTTCAGTACTTTGAGACCCCAGTTGTGGTCCAAAACAGCCCGACAAAAGACTGAACAGCTGCAAAGTCCCTTTTGGCGGTTATCGTCCTTGACCTTCACGCAGTCCGCAGCCTTTTGAGGCGGGCAGCGCCATCGATCCAGCATAATCAAAGCAAAAGCTGCAGCAAATTTCCACTTAACAATATGACGGAAGTACAACGATCACATCATATCGGAACTTGGCAATAAACTGGTTCAGTTAAATGGTGCCCAGGGGCGGAATCGAACCACCGACACGAGGATTTTCAATACAGGTGGCTGTATTTAAGTCATATTTTACAGCGGCTTAAGGTGCGAAAATATTAGTGTGCGCAAAAGTGTGTTTTTGGGTATTCGCTCTAAAGACTGTGTTGAACACAGTGTTTACCACACTAACGCAAACACAGTGAATGGCGATTATGAGCGCGCTTAGATTATGTGCCGGACTCCCTCCCCCTGCCCTAAGTAAGCCTTGACCATACAGACTAGCACTGCGGCGCAATCTAATTAAAAAACAATCGATGAACTGTGGCGCAGTCCTGCGACTGCAGCGTTATTCAAAGATCGGCTACGATTTCGCCCTTCATTTCTCCTGTCATTCGCGACATGTCCTCTTTGTGGACAGATCTACGAACCTCATCGATTTTCAACTCCGCTGCGTCTCTGGTTGCTTTGTCTGGCCATTCTGTAATCGCAGCACTCGTCCGGTCGCTAGTGCGTATGATCGTCACACGGTTTGCGCCAAAACCCTTCAGCGCAGGAATCCTTTTTTCTTCGATTGCACGCAAAGAGACATCAAAGTCGGCTCCGTCTGCGATTTCCCATGTAGTTATCGTGATATAACGCATTTTCTCCTCCCTTGTTTAGCTTCTGACGTTAGCATAAAACGGACCGGGTAGATTGACCCAAATCAAGAAAGAGTGGATCAAATGATGGATTGAGAAGCTCAACAGGGAGCTTCAAGATTTGCATCAACCGAATGGCGCTTCTGATCCCGAGCGGGCGAGTATCTGCCGTTGGATCAAGTAGAAAATCATTCTAGGCTTGGGCACTGGCTAGCATTTCTCCGCCGTAAGCGTCCATCAGCTCCGCTCCAAACTCTTCCGCTCCTTCGCTGCGAAGTGCTGATATATGCGCTACTGCATCATCTCTTACCTTCCTGGTTGGGTACACCGTAACGATAGCAAAGCGATCCAACTCGGCATCCATAACCATTGAGCTCTCTGCACCCAAAGCCAAGAGACCTGGAAAGTACTTTCGCACCATAAGGTCTTTAACATGCTTCAGATTCTCAGTCTCACCTATCATTCGCCAAGTCGTGATTGAAACAAAGCTCATTTAATCATCCCCCACACATAAATTTGTATCACATTTTGGGGTGTCTGTCTCACGGGAACCGTCTGCTTCGTCGTGCCGAAGCGCTCCGCAACGAAGGCAGAGTAGCTATTGTGGGCGATGTGTCTCACAGGGAGAAGTCTTGCGGTGGTAATTATAGGTCACCCAATAAACCTCAGTTTCAAACTCAGAGACGCACACAGATCCAGAGCGACAGTATGGCAGGTCAGGCTTTGATCAAGAACTCATCTCGTGAACGACCCGCCGCTTCAGCTTCCTTGATCCACTTGGGCTGACGTCCTTTGCCAGTCCATGTAACTTCTGGGTTTTCAGGGTGTCGGTACTTCGGCGATGTGACGACAGTCTTAGGCTTTTTCTTGGATTTGGTGACTTTGGCGGGCATCTCAGCACCGACAACCTCATGCAAATCGAAGCCATGTTCACGCGCTGCCTTTTGAGCAGCAGCGATAGCTGCTTTCCTATCCCGTTCGATGGTGCGCGTCAGTTCGCGCTCAACACTGGTTTTGAGTTTTTCCAATTCTTTCCGAGTCATGGCTTTCAGGTCGACAGTCATTCGTTTCATCCTTGAATTTTGATAATCCATCTAGCCGGAAATCATCCAAACAGCAAACAAGCAGGACAACGCACTTCCTTACGTCCAGCTTAACCAGCATTACTATCAAAGTTCGCAGACTGCGCCAGAGAAACAGTGTGCCGGGACTTTCTCAACTTTGAAATATGCTTGGCGTCTGAATTGCAACGAACGCCCCTAGCGGACATTTGGCTCCTTCGCTTGTAGCAGCACTGCAGCTCACCAAAGCCGAACTTGGGGCCAGACGTTTTTGCTGCTACATCACAGTCACAACGACTAGAATTGAGCCGAATGTCTTACAGAACCTATATTGCTATCAGTCGGGCAGCCTACATCGCAGGCATCGAAGCAGGAATCTCGCCACAAGAGCTTCGCGCCCACACCGGTGTGATCGGTGAGGCGTTCGTGGCCGACTATCTTGGTGTGAAACTAACGACCGAAAACAACCAGCGCGGATATGACCTCGTTGACGCAGACGGTTTACGCGTGTCCGTAAAAACAATTACGACATCTACAGGTATTAGCCTGAAGGAAAGCACACTCGATCTTGTAGATCGAATTATTGCGGTTTGGCTCGACACAAATGAAGCCGAAATTGGCGTCCATGTCGCATATGATGCAAGCGTTGAAAATTTTCTAACTGACAGCGCTCCACCCTATCGGGGATCGCTTCGGCTTGGACGTGCTTCGATGACCTTCCCGAACAAGCAGCCGTCAGCGCAGAAGTTCGAAGTGGGCGAAGTGATTGCTACTCATGTTAACGACAATGTTGTTATCAGAAAGCACACCAGTGGCTCGTTTACGGCGCTTGTCGACGGCGAACCCATGCCTGCTCGTCAGTACTTGATCGAGATTCGAGACGCTCTCGGATTGCCTGATAAAGCCAACAATACAACGCGAAGTCTCGGCGCTCAGGTTTTTGGAAGTTTGGGATAGTAAAAATACAGGTCAGTTGAAAACGGCCCAAAGGAGACATGTAATCAAAACAGACTATGCTGCGGTGCGGTCCGTCAAACCGGAAGTTCACTTCAACGAAACATAAAGCCTGTAGGCAACCCGTCAAAGAAACAAACGGTTGTTGCTGCTATTCGGATGGTGCGAACTGAATTCCCTGATCAGGGAAGGCATCGCGAAGGTTTTTCATTGCCTGAAGCCACTTTGATCCGCCCCACTGATTAATAAAAGCGTAAGTGCGACTCTCGTAGTGGAGGAGTTCCTCTTCGCCACAGAAAAATCGGGTGCGATCAAAACTACGTCCCATCTTTTGCCGCTTTTCTTGTGCAAGGAGATAGAAATCGTTCGCACTCACTTTGCCATTGACTGAAACAAGAGCTCGATCAATCGACCGCCCAAGGTGTTCTGCCACCTTCTCAGGGGCGACGCCTTGCTCGACAAGGTAGCGGAACGTTTGATAGATGGCATGCCGCTTGCGCAACCCAGATATCTTACGTTCACCGAGAATAATATCGTAGCTGGTCCAGTCTCGGGTGTCCGAGCGCGCCTCTCGCTCCTTACGCTTCTTCTCGATTACCCGGACCTGGTATTCCGCCATTTCCGGGAGCGGGATGATCTGCTGTACATCCACGAAAACTCGACTGTCGTGTTCGTAAGGCTGGAGCCGCACACATCGGATGTCGATACCGCGCTCGATAAGCCAAAGAACCGATGTCGTCAATTCGCGAGCGAATTCGGCTGAGGCCAGGACTATCCGAACGTCTTGGGCGAACGCATCCTCGTCAGGCTCGTCCCACCCAAGAAAATCGAGCAACTCAGCCCGCGCATCGGTGTCGGAATTGCCGATCTGTGCCTGATAATGAGCGAAGACGTCGGCGGCCTGATCAAAGGTCATGGTCGAGACCATCGCGGCATAGCGAATCGCCTGGAGTTCCATATGGCCGCCATCTTCCGTTCGCTTGAGCTCTATCACAACGAGGTTCGCATCGCGGTCGATGCCGAGGAGGTCGATGCGCCGACGCGATTCGTCCCAGTCTCCGAACTCCTCCGCGATCACCAGCGTCTCAGGTGCGACAACTGAGATGTTCGCTCGCAGAAGACGCTGAAGATCTCGCCGCTCCTGCAGCTGCATCTGGCTGAATGTGGTCTTGATCAGGGGACGAATTTCTTCTCTGGCGAACTCGTAGATTGGCATAAGCAATTCTGACCTTTATGGGTTCACCGCCATTCAATCGCAGCACAAGCCGACGGGCAAGCGCCATCGGCACTGACGGTGCATTGCAGACCTGTCGAAGGCCAGTCTATGCTGCGTTTGCAAATTTGGCGACTGTGTAAGCGGAGTGCAGAATGGTTGAAATCAATTGGGAGCAAGTCGGTAATTTGATTGACCAACTTTATGGCTCAACTGACACGTTGGAAGAATTGTTTCCTGGCCGAAAATTCACACTCGATGGGCACTTGGTAGGGAGTATCGGTGAGGTAGTTGCTTCTTATATGTTTGGGCTGAAATTGAACGCTGCGTCGACATTAGCGCACGATGCCGTGTCATCATGTGGGAAGCAGGTCGAGATCAAGCTTACTCAGGGAAAGAGTGTAGCAATTAGACACGAACCAGAGCATCTATTGGTGCTTAGCCGCCCCAAAGGCTCGAAAATCTCAGTGATCTACAATGGGCCTGGTGCTCCAGCTTGGACTGCAGCCGGAAAGATGCAAAGAAATGGTCAACGTCCTATCGGACTTAAAAAGCTCGCAGTTCTAAACGCAACTGTTCAAGAGGCAGACCAACTTCGGTTGGTGCGGGACGCTCCGGTGTAATCGGCCACAAGTGGCCATTTACTTGGCGATCACTTCGCTGCGGTGTGGCCTGTCAGACTGTGCTTTCGCCACACTGCCGAAATCCTGATCTACTCGAATTCACACATCGCGGACTTTCCTGACGTCCGGCATTTTTAAATCAACACCCCTGCAAGGAATATGGATCAGATGCAATTTATCCTGAAAATTGGCCCCCGCCACTGCCCAGACGAAAGCTTCCAGCCCCATAAAGACGGTAAGAATTGGATCGGCGTGAACTTCGAAATTCCAAAGCCAAAAGCGATTCTAGGCGCGGCAATTCGTGAGACCATTAAACCCGGTGATAAGGCTTGGATCTGGACACATGTTGACCCCAAAAAAGACGGCAGGTTAAGGGGGAGGGGTCTTGTTGGCGAGGCAACTATCGGAGTTAGCGAAGCTGATGGTTCTGGTAACGCTAGAATCCAGTTTTCAGAAGTAAATATTTGGCGTCGCAACCTGCTGCGCGACCTTTTTAAATCGCACATGCAAACGAGTGAGGTCGTAACTAACGTCTTCAAGAACACGATTTCTCGCTCCATTGCTCTTTCAGAAGAGCAGGCGGAAGAATTCGCTGGCGTCCTTGCCGCTATCGACCCGCCACAGACTGTCGAACGTTGGACTGACGACGAACTACTCGCCTGTATGTTGGCTTACTGCGTATTCCGGGGTGATCCGGCCACCTGTACCGATAGCATCCGGCCACCCATACCGATTTGATCCGGCCATGGATTCCGGGGCATCCGGCCACCCCTATTTTGACACGATTTAAGCGACTGCGAGGCGATCTGTAGCAGGGCTACTCTGGCGTTCATTTGAATGAGAGAGAGCCCAATGAAGAGATTGCCAATGCGGAAGATACGGGAAGCTTTGCGGCTTCGATCAGATGGATTTTCAGGACGCCGTGTGGCGCAAAGCCTGTCGGTGGGCCGCGCGACGATATCGGAGTATTTTCGGCGCGCCGATGTTGAAGGCTTGAGCTGGCCTCTGCCAGACGCCTTGTCTGATGCTGACCTCGAGCAGCGGCTGTTTCCCTATAGCCCTGGCGAAGTGCGTGGCAGCGTTCCTCAACCGGACTGGGCCTACGTGCACGCAGAGTTACGGCGCAAAGGTGTGACGCTTTCACTGCTGTGGGAAGAGTATCGCGGGGTTTATCCGGATGGATACGGCTACAGCAGATACTGCGAACTCTATACTCGTTGGGAAGGCAAGCTGTCGCCGGTGATGCGTCAACGTCACCCTGCTGGCGAGCGCCTGTTTGTCGACTATGCGGGCCACACCGTGGATGTTGTCTGTCCCAAAACCGGCGAGGTGCGCACAGCGCAGATCTTTGTCGCAACGTTGGGCGCGTCCAATTACACCTATATTGAAGCGACGTGGACGCAGAGCCTGCCGGACTGGATATCGAGCCATGTGCGTGCCTTTGAGTTCTTCGGCGGCGTGCCTGCGCAGTTGATCCCGGACAATCTCAAGGCAGGCGTCACCAAGGCCTGTTTTTATGATCCAGCCATCAATCGCACCTACGCAGATATGGCCAGTCACTATGACACAGCTATTATTCCGGCCCGCCCACACAAACCCAAAGACAAGGCCAAGGTTGAAGGCGCTGTCTTGCTGGCCGAGCGCTGGATTTTGGCGCGGTTGCGCAATCAGCGCTTCTTTGGCCTTGATGAGGTGAACGCGGCAATCGGACCATTACTGGAACAGCTCAATGGCAAGGTCTCCCGCCATCTTGGGGCCAGTCGCCGGGAACTGTACGAACGCTTGGATCGCCCCGCGCTCAAGTCGCTGCCCGTTGCCTCATACGTTTATGCCGAGTGGAAGCAGTGCCGTGCTGGCCTTGATTACCACGTCGATATTGGCCGCCATTATTACTCAGTGCCACACCAGTTACTGAAGCAAAAACTGTGGGCCCGGATCACCGCGCGCACCGTAGAGGTATATTTTAAGGGGCAACGCGTGGCCTCTCACGCCCGCACCTCCGGCAACCGCCAGCACTCCACGCACCGAGATCACATGCCTGCGCATCATCGGTTCCGTGATGACTGGACGCCTGAGCGCATTCGCAGGCAAGCCGTCCGCATCGGCCCAAACGTTGAGATCTTTGTTGATGTGGTCATGCGCAAAAGGCGGCACCCCGAGCAAGGGTATCGCAGCTGTCTTGGCGTCATCAAACTCGCCAAAGCCTTTGGGCATGATCGCCTGGATGCCGCCTGCGCCCGGGCGCTTGAGATCAACGCCCATTCCTACTCATCGCTACATTCCATTCTAAAGAATGGTCTGGATCGCAAGCGCCGCGACCCCACCACGGACGGCCCCGCGATCACTCACCCCAATATCCGTGGTGCGGATTACTTCCACTGAAGAGGACAAGATATGCTTGATCATCCAACCTTGGATCAACTCAAATCACTCAGGCTCGACGGCATGGCGGAAGCCTTTGCTGAGATGCAAATACAGGACGGTGCAGCCGCGCTCAGCCATGCCGAATGGCTGGGGCTGCTCGTCGACCGTGAGAGCGCGAGCCGAGAAACCAAACGCTTTGAAAGCCGCATGCGCACCGCAAAATTGCGCCACGTCGGCGCATCGCCCGAGGACATTGATTACAAATCCCGGCGCGGTCTCGACAAAGCCCTGTTCCAGCAGATGTTGACCGGACGCTGGATCAAAGACCGTCGCAACCTGATGATCACGGGCCCCTGCGGCGTGGGCAAAACGTGGTTGGCTTGTGCGCTCGCGCAAGCCGCCTGTCGGGATGGCGTCACCGTGCTCTACAAACGTATGCCGCGTCTCTTTGACGAGTTGGAGCTGGCCCATGGCGACGGACGCTTCCCACGCCTGTTCAAAGCCCTCACCAAAACCCGGCTGCTGATCTTGGACGATTGGGGCCCAGACCGTCTCAACGCCAGCCAGCGGCGCGACCTGATGGAGATCGTCGAAGACAGATATGAAGCCGGATCAACGCTGATCACCAGCCAATTGCCCATCGACGCATGGCATGACGTGATCGGTGAACCTACCTTCGCAGATGCCATTCTCGACCGTCTCGTACACAACGCATATCGCGTCGAACTCGACGGCCAGAGCATGCGAAAAACCAAACTCAAAACAGGTGACGAAAGCGCCCAAAACGGTTAACTAAAAACTCAGGCCTCGCAGCCGCTAAGCAAGGGTGGCCGGATACCCCGGTTTAGGTGGCCGGATGTTGTCGGAATGACCGGCCGGATGCCCCGGAATATGCAGCTTACCTTGACATGCTCGGAAAGCAACAAGCCGGGGTAGACATAGTTAAGGCAGAGTATCGCCGCGCACTAATTGCTGGCCCGCTAACCAATCGAACGGATGGCTCAATTGAATTCCGTATGCAGAATTTGTCCGCATTCTTCGAGACAAAGGGTATGCCGACAGTTAAAGGCTATCTTCCTGCAAAGAATGTCGGTCGCAATGTTATGGAGGTGTTAGACCGTCTACACGAAGAGGTTGGGGGCCTAGACGCTTCACTGTTCTCACCGACGGATGACGCGATAAATCTACAGGCAAGAAGTGCAAAGCTATCCCGCTTTGCCAACATCTTTACCCCTTTAGGAAATCCAAATCCAAATCGTTCGCAGGTCATACAGAACCAGTTTGTCCGAGACCCCGCTATTGTCGCCGCCGTTTTAAATTTTGCCAATGGAAAATGTGAGAAATGTGGTTCTGAGGCTCCATTCCTCAGGGCGGATGGCGCGCCCTTCCTTGAAGTGCACCATGTTCGCTTTCTTGCGGAAGGTGGACCAGACACAGTGGATAACGCTGTAGGGTTATGCCCGAACTGCCACAGGGCGTGTCATTATTCAAAAGAGCGGGAAGCGATACGTTCAGGACTGGTCAGCAGTATCCTGCGATTGATTGACCACGAAAATCAGATGAACGAAAGTGAGGTTTAATTCATGATTTTCACGTCTATTTACATCCGCAGCGAAGGTCTGGTTTCCGCCCTTGGTGTCTCCGACGCTGCAACCAATCTTGCGGTATAGTGATGGAGATCCTGACAGCCACAAAACCATCTATGGCATACCTCTCAGTCAGATGGTCAACGAAATTTTAGTCGCGCTTCCCCCTGCCCTTTTCATGAAGAAACCACCCAGATCTTCACATACAGCGCAGCGTGTCCGTTGTTCGCTACACTGGTTGCGGGTTGGCATTATCCTATTCACACACGACCAGCACAGCGTGCGTACGACGCCATTCGCTCACATCTGAAGCACAGCGCCGTACAAGCACAATGTTTACAGAGGTGCCATCTTGAGCTTCGCAGCTTCGAGCACCTTGATGAAATCCATAGCCCCAAACCGCCAAACCTTCTCGTCAAGTCGCAATTCGCTTTTAAGCGGCTCGGTTTCACCTGTCGGCTTAGTGGCTTCGAGAAATCCAAAGTGCTGCAACTCTTCAGGCGTTAGATAGGTTCTTGAGGAGACGACAAGGTTGTCAGACTGCCAGTACATTGTCGCGATGTTACGATCCCGCCCACCTTTTCCAATGAGGCCTGCTGGTATGGCGAGCCGCATGTCGGCTGTATTCGTGCCGGTGTGATGCACTCTTACGTCATTGCGACCGGAAAAGTGGGAAGCAATGCTTTCAAAGAAGCCACGCACAGCGTGTGGAGCAGTGTTTAAGCGCTCGTAAAAGACGTCCTGATGAATCTCTTTACTCTTCGTCCCTGGCATTACTGTTTATCCTACATTTCAATGAGTTGTTTCATACTCAACAATAGATTCTAAACCGCCGAGACTGGCAAGAACTATGGTAATGGCAATCGATACAAATCCACTAATTTGAGCGGCTGCCGTCAGCTCAGCTCGTCAGGCTTATTCTTGTTGAAAGGCTGAGCTTTGCGCTTCCTGCTACGGGATTTTTTTGCAATGGTTGGTTTTGGTATGGGCAGCTGGCGGGGCTTAGCTACGCGCCACTGTCCCACTACTTCACTGACTAACACTGCGCGCAAAACCAAAGTTGGGGGATGCAAAATCACCAGGCTGAAACGATAAGTACTTCCCTAGAAAAATCCGCGCAGCAAGATTTGGGGACTGCAGAACCCATTTCAGGAAGCCGATCATGCCGACATTCTGTGTGGTGCTTGCCAAACTGCCCGTACTTGCTGCGCCAACGCTTCATCACACAGCCTTTTGAGATCATCAAAGCGCACCACCCAGAACAGATGGTGCTCAATATCACTATTCCGCAGTTGATCCGCATAGAATCCCAATTTGTTGCTGCACACAGCTAGCGCCTCAACGCTTGGCTCAATTTCATGGTAACGCAACGTTCTGATATACCCCTCGCTTCGCCCCAGCCAGCAACGGCAAAACTCTGGTGTGTTCTGTACTGCCCCTGACTGGATCAGCTCGTCACGAAGGTGTTCAAGTAGCTTTATGGTCATTGCGTCTCTCCAAATTCTCTCACGTTCATAGGTATTTATCCGAACGCGAAGACGATCTTCGGTTGCTCTGAGCCTTGGTCAGAAACTAGTGTTAGAAAAAGGAGATGCAGATGCCAACTTATTCCCCGCATATGAAACTGTGCGCAACATGCGAACGCTGGGGCGGAGCACGTAAGCTCGATCCAACCCGTACTTTTGTTACCACTGCTTCATCCAGCACCAAGGGCGAATGTTTAGGTGGCGCACATAATCGGCAGCAAGTTCAAGCTCTCGCTACGTGCGCTGCATTTGGCAAATGGCCTGCCCTTCGAAAATAGTTTCGCATCCAGAGCTTTCTTGCTTCGGTAACGTCGCAAAATTATTTGGTGCTGTGAGACATGACGCGAGATAGGCGCAGACTATGATGCAACCGCAATGTTCAAACACTGTGTTACCAACATAGCGGGAACGAGAGCATCCGAGGTGCCCTTAAAACGCAGAAAGCTCAGCGCACGGCGTCTAAGTCTAAGCCGTGGACTGCCGCCTGTTCTGTCAGATCAGCATTAGAACGCTTATGAAGAGATGACCTGTAACGTATGTCTTTAAAATCACTGCTGTAGAGTTTCTTCCATTGCCGTTCAGCCATGTCAGCCGCGCGCAATTCTTGGGATTTAGAAGTGACAGGAAATATGCCCTTACCCACCCATTCGATCAGTAGCGTGGCTTGATTCAAAGCGCGACTAGCAGCTGAAGCGTTGGCTGATTTGTTCGCAGTATCAGTATTATCAGCCCTTGCAGCCAACCCAGCTTCTACCGCAATTTCTGCAAGCGGCATTTCAGGATGTGACTTACGCAGAATCCATGCTCGATACGTCTTTTCAAGAGCAGTCAGAACGGGCTTCGTAAATACCGGATATCGTGCCTCATAATCTGGATTCACATGTTGCCGCTGTTTTGCTTGCCACAAATATGCCCGCACCTCCTCGATGGATTTGTCTAAATCCTGATGGACAGGAATCTGCAGATAGATGTTCGCATCATGAATCGGTACTCGCCTACCATCTGATAGCTCCACGCCATGATTGACCTCGCTGGAAGTGAGTGCTCTGACACTTTGCTCAGCAGCCTCACAGAACAGATGACGCCCAGTCAAAATCCACCAACGCAAAAAACCAACTTGAGTCACGGAGCCAAATTCCGAACGGACGTTCATATTTAGCTTCCAATCTTGATTTGCAATCAGCATCTCAATCTCAGAGCTATCACCATGCAGAGCTTGATGCTCTCGTAAGAAAAGCCACCAATAATAATAGACTGAGCATTGCCAAGGTGCTGCGCCTGAAAATGGCGGATTTGGAAGCTTCTCGCTGCTCGTATCGTTTCGAAACGCCTGCGGCGGAGCGTATCGGAAGTACACAACATCCAGATCACGCAAGTGCTTTTGGTACATCAGGTGTTTCCATTCAAAATAATGACTGCCGCAGCATTGGCAACACTAACCCCAGATGAATGCTGCCAAACGCCCATTGGGCGGCAATGTGAGATGTTTCCTAAGTCGGCGCAACACCGTGTCGGCAGAACATGAGCAAAAGGAAACTTAACATGACTACAAGACTTGAAGACAAAAACGTACACGATCTGAGCAACGCCATCGAAGCCCTTGCAGCACAGCACCGCAGATGGGAGGCAGGCACTTATGCAGCGAGTAACGCTGAACTTTACGCGCTCCTCGGCTCCACGCTCGACTTTTTCGTCAAAGTCCGCAGAAATCTAGATCACTGCAAAGCCATCAACCGATTGATGGACATCTACAAACTCACCCACAATTCCCAGACAAGTTTAGCCCTGAAGGTTGTTCGTCTCGTATTTGTGGGCACTGATCGCCAAAACAAGATCGAAAATCGTGCTTTTGTCTATTGCCGCGTAATTGAAGTTGCTGCCGGAGAAGGCATTATCGGCTCCGAGCTTCCCCAGTACATTGTAGACAACCACGGCATCGATGAAATCCGGCGTAAGATGCCTTTGAGTTCGTCTGATACTAAGTCAACACATCTGGCACGCGAATTTGCAGAAGCAGTGCTGGCAGATCAGGCGGAGCTCTTTCCAGTCACAATGGGTGACGGACTTCAGCCAGTCGATGGCGCTCGGTTCAGTCTCGCCCTTGTGCGCAAGAATGACGATGGCACAGGCAGCATTGTGTTTGGCACAAATAACATGGCTGCCGTCAACAACGTCCTCAATATCGCAGGAAAAGCGCTCAAAGCAAATGTTGTCAAAAGAGTTGAACGCAGTGTTGCTGAAGTTGACGCAGATCAACGAGCACTGAACCTTCAGCAGCTGATGCAAAGCCTACCAGCGCCAAAGGTTTTTCAACCTGAATTGCAGCTGCCTGAAACCGTTACTCTCACGCAACCTGTCACAGCTTAACCCCTCAACTCCAATAGTAGGCAGCGTTGTGCTGCCTACATCATCTCAAATTTAGAAAGAAAATTAACTATGAATTTCGAACAAAGAAACCGCCCAACGTCCTTGCATCAAGTCATGTTCAAGAGTGCTGCTGTGGAGCAAACGCTTGAAGACTACGCAAAAAACAAGATCAACAAGCATCTTCTGCTGTATGGGCCAAAAGGTACTGGCAAAAGCGTAACGGCACAGATTGTCCTAAACGCGAGGGTAGGAGATACTGCGTTTAATGATCCCTTTCATGCCAATAGCTATGAAGCAGATTATAATGATTTCAAGAAAGTCATGAATTCTTGGCAAATGCAAACCTTTCTGGGCGCTCAAACTGGCTGCGTCATCTTTGATGAACTAGATCAGTTCTCGATGCCAATGCAGAAACGGTTCCGTGCTTTTATCGACGAGCACCAAGGTGGCATTGTAATTGCGACTACCAATAACCTCCATCTCATTGATGCGCCGCTCAAAGATCGCTTTCGCTGCTTACATGTCGACTACCCTAGCCCAGAACAATGGGCGTACCGCGTCATGAACATCTTCAACGCGGAGGGCTTTCCAGTAACACATGAACAAGCATGCGTTCTGCTTCAGGGTTTTGACCAAAGCGGGCGCAACCTCAACGATTGGGTGGAGGACTACATTCTTAAGCTAAAGTCAGCCGCTGTGTCGCTGGTGACAAATCAGCAGTCAGCTCAGCCATCTGCGACAACGCCAAGCCTTACCGCGCAAGCTGTTGTTGGCACTATTAAAAAGGTGATTAAATGATGCAACGCCGCAAACTGCTTCTTGAAATCCTTAACATCGAGCAATTGGTCGATATTCGCGTTATAGAAGCTCTCAAACGTCTCGAACAAATTGACGGCTTGGTGCAATGGTACGAAGGGCTAAATCCGTTTCCTCATGTGAAAGAACTTGCAGAGGGCGAACTTAAGCAATCGCTCGAAGCTGCTGCACATCATCAGATGACGGAATCCGAGTTTAGCGCATTCAAGCGTCAGTGGGATCAAGCGACCCCACTCGAACAGCGTCGTTATCTCTGTGAGCTTGCGGGGCTGTCATACCCTTCTGCTGTCATGGATTTAGAAGACTAAACTGCGCACATAATCAAAGACTAAAAGCCGTCAGCAGCAATGCTGGCGGCTTTTTGCCATGCATCAAGCTGTGGGCAAACACTGTGTCTTCACCATAGTGCGCAACACAGTCTATCCAGAATTGTTCGCCCCACAGTCTTTGCCTGAAACAAGCGCCTTTTTCTGTCTCGTTGATAAATACACGGGAGAGGAGTGTAACACCTATGGAGCAACACAAACGCGAAAGAGCAGCTTTGATGGATCATCTGCTTGCGAAAGATTGGAATGTTTTTGGCACGTTGAAGTTCATCGATGGACGCACCATCGGCAGACACAGCGCAACCAAAGTATTGCGTTCGTACTGGAACAAAATTGATCGTGTATTCTTCGGCAAAGCTGCCGAGCGACAAGCAGTTCGGGTTCCCCGCTGGTGTTTCGCTCATGAAGGTTCTGACAGTGAAAACTATCATGTCCATTTTGCTTTGCTCGCCCCCATCGCAGACATCGAACATACATGCTGTGTATTGAATGCCGTATGGACGCAGCATCATTACCAGACAGCGCCGCTTGGCAAAAACTGGATCATGCCGCTTCGACACAAAAAGGCTGCCACCAACTATCTTACAGGTGAGTATTGGCGACTGGGCGGGGAAACGCTGTTGGACGATCTGTGTTGGGACCGAACATCTGCCAACACTTTGGCTGAATACCAACATGATGCACAGCAGGCACGCATATTAAGGGCAGCCAGCCCACTCTGGCTTAACGACGCGAAACAGGCACTAGCGGCACAACAGGCTAGGTATCAGCTACCCGACGAACATTGATGATGCAGCGCGGCTAAGCCCCTGCACGCAAACAGTTCTCGTACAGATAAGTGGATTGCATGTCTTAGGTAAAATCCTTGGCAAATCAATACTCACGAACAAATGCTCAAACAACAAACGTTCAAAGAGCAACTGTTCAAACAGCAATACGTGAAGCAGTACATACACTTAACAGACATAAAACAGCGTCAATGGTTCATACCGTTAGACGCTTTTTTTGTGAGCGTAAGTTCGGTGCAGTATCCATATAGCATAATTAATTCAGATACTTGGATTAGATTTCGGTCGTCCAAGCCCAAAGATGATCATACGCTTTAACTGTCAACAAGCAGCAAGGAGCGCATATGACACATCTAGAAAAGCTAACGTTCAAATCGGTCACTCGGAACACCAAACGTGATCCAGTGATAGCCCGACGCGAAAAACTGATGGCTGGGCTGAAAGAGCAAAAGCTGGTTCATGCCGCAGCACTCAAAGGCGAAGATCACCGCGTTGAGAAATCCAAATGGATGCAAAATGAGCATGGCGAGCGCGTACTGACAAAAGCAATGCGCGGCGTGCGTCCGTGGTTCTTTGAACAGGACAACGGCTGGTATGTGCAGTGTCGTTATGGGGCACGTGTGGTTGCGGCAGATGGCAGCAACAATGCTGTATTCGTCAAAACACTCAAGGATGTGGGCGCGGTGTTGGATGCCTTTGTGTCGGCGGCTGGCGCAGGTGAACTGGATCAAGCCATCAGTAAAACAGCTGAACGTGCGCCAAGCCTCAAGCCCGGAGCGGCAAAGGCGTCCGCAAATGCATGATGCAGACACCATCAAAATAGCAGCACTTAATGATCAGGCTCGGCGCTCATTTCAGGGATGCCGAGTTATGATCACCCAAGGAGTGCAAGCGCTGGGTGAGGCGTCCGTTGCTGACGTTCTACAGGCAGTTCAGAACTTCGACGCGTTCACAGCTGACAATGATCCATATGGCGAACATGACTTTGGGCAGCTAACGCACCAAGCACATTCAGTGTTCTGGAAGTTCGACTATTACGATTTGGATTTGACGATGCACAGCCCTGCCCCTTCAGACCCAGCCGTAACTGCGCGAGTACTGACAGTGATGCTGGCTGAGGAATACTAAGCAGGTTTAGACTGGCTCGTTACGTTCAGCTATGCCAAGATTCTGCATGATTGAATTTCGCCAGCTGCCTGATGATCATCCTGATCTTGCCTACTCACCCTTGTTGCGAGCAGCACTGCTGACTTTGGGCTATGCCCAAGAACATAATGGAATTGGGCTTACCCCCAACAAAGCCTTCAAGCGCGTGTTTGTTCACTGGGCAGCCGAGCACTTCGATTGGCCTGACATGGGCTATGATGAGCTGTTCAGCGTCAATAAGGTGCTCAACGAATACGATTTCCCGCCCTTGGAACTGCTGCATTTCTTGCTCGCAGAATTAAAGCTGGGGCGGCATTACAAAGGACAGTTCAAGATCACCAAACGTGGCGCTGAACTGCTTGCCCATCCCGCTCAGCTCGTTGATGCCTTAATACTGTTTTACCTCATGAACATGGATCACAGCAGTTACAGCCGCAGCGGCGATCAAGCGGCAGGTAACTGGGACGTTTGGTTCAATGTGCTCAATGTCGAAGCTGAAGATGGCGGTACGGAAGTCGAGCTGTACGAAGTCTTCTATGGAAAACTCGGTGACGAACCGATGGCTTGGCGGGCTACGTCGTCATTCTACTGCTGTGTGCTGCGCCCTCTTTGTTGGGCAGGTTTATTAAGCAGTCAGCAAGACCAAAGCGCGCGACGCTCAGACGCGTCATATTTCAAAACCCCACTTTGGCGTTCTTGGCTAACACTGGACACTGATGACAGTGTCGAGCCTGCGCAGCGTCATTGAGCGCACCTCAAGTGCAAGGCTTTTGCTGACGCAGAACCACACAGCCCAAAACCTCATACAATATGCATTGTATGAGGTTATCGCCTAAGTCATTGAAAAATATAACGTACCTACTTGGAGTGATTTCGGTCGACCAACCGGAACCTCAGACTTTACACTCAAAGCTAACAAAACATTATGTTTTTAGGAGTTTTGGCATGCGCCAAGCACAGACATTGAACGAAGCACAGCTGCGTCGTGTTTTACACTACTGCCGCAGTCGGCGTCATCCAGTCCGCGACGAAACGATTGTGATGGTAAGCTTCTACGCTGGGCTACGTGCCAAGGAGATTGCAGCGCTGACTGTGGGCAACGTGTTTGATGAAACTGGTGCTGTACACAGTCAGTTCATTCTTAGCGCAGAGCAAAGCAAAGGGGGAAAAACCCGTACAGTGTACCTGAACCAACGGCTGCGAAAATCGCTGAGTGAGTACGGCGCAACCAAACGCAGCGCAGATCAAAACCACGCCCTGTTCGAAAGCCAGAAAGGCGGACACTTCTCAGCCAACACCATGTGCCAGCTGTTCCTCGACGTGTACAAAGCCTGCGGGTTAAAAGACGCATCAAGCCATTCGGGGCGACGCACATACATTACGCGGCTGGCGAATAAGGGCGTAGGAGTTCGATTGCTTGCTGAACTGGCGGGACACAGCCACATATCAACGACGCAACGCTACATTGACGTAAATTCCGAACAGCTGAGCCAAGCAGTCGAGCTGCTTTGAGCGTTAAGAGCAGACTTTTGGGCGAATCGCGGCGAACGGCAGGTTTGAGCCCACTTCGACTTATTCTGCGCGAAGCAGGGATGTCAGCTCTTACGAGGGTGATCAAAACGACCAAAAAGGGCTAATCCGCTTAATCTCTTTCAATCCGACCAATGTCATTATATGTTTTCGCTAATTTTCAGTGGATACTTACTGGGTGAATGTGAGGTCTCAGAATGAGCGAAGTTGAGGGAATTTATACTGCATACTTTACCGGCGCGGCAGGACAAGGAATGGCAATGTTCGTATTCAGAGACGGAAAAATTGCAGGAGCTGATATTGCAGGGCTGACTTTCTCAGGGAATTACGAGGTTAAAGATTCGCAACTAACAGGTGAAGTAAGCTTTCGGATGCCCGCAGGATCGCAGTCAATAACAGGGGCTTCGTTTGAACAAGGTTCCGATAACATTATGGTTCCTCTTTCACTTCCCGAGAAAATTGACCCCAACGAAACTTATCTCTTTGTTACTCCGATTGGCCCATTAAACGCTAAGTTCGTGAAAAATGTCTCGTTTGGAGAAAATGTTGCAGACTGAAACTTGGTATGCATTGGCAACTCTCGCGGCAATAGCTCTTGGTCCAATCATCGCCGTGCTTGTGACGCGATTACTTGACGGCACCCGTGAAAAGCGGCGGCGTAGGTTAGATGTATTCCGCAACCTAATGCAGACGCGTGGTGTTCGGCTTGATCCTGTTCACGTTGCTGCGCTCAATGTTGTTGAGATTGAATTCTACAAGGATGGGAAAGTCCGCCAAGCATTTCAGTCGTACATTCAGCACCTCAGCGCGCCAATGCCAGAAGTGAAAGAGCAAGACAGATTTTTCGAACAACGCTCTGACTTATTTATGAACTTGCTTTTCGAAGTGGGCTCTTCTGTTGGTTTAGCCTTCGATAAACGCGACTTGGAACGCCTCAGTTATGTCCCGCAAGGATGGGATAGTGACCAAACCATGCAACGTAAAAATGCAGAGATGCTCGGTCAACTGTTGTCTGGACAAAGAGCAATACCCATTACCCATTCCATTGGGGCTCAAAGCCCATACCCCGAACCACCAAGAATTGAGCCGCCCAGAAAACCAGAGCAATAGATAATGCCGATGGTGCGTAAACCTTAGTTGTTTCACCACCACAGGATACTATCCAAGATAGCTGCGGATTCGTTTCACAATTCAAGCGTGATGTCCGTAAGCAGACTTTGGCACAGGCGCGGTGAACGGCAAGAAAGTCCCGCACTGCGGACCTTGACGCCAATTCGGCAAATGTCGGCAGACAGTGCCATTACTCTGACGCTTGCTGTGCTTTATAGTCAGCATACGACAGCTCGTAGCGCTTGCCTGTGAGCATATCCTTCTTCAAGCGTGGCGTAAGGTGGCTGTAATGCCGCTCAATCATGCCGATGCTTGTGCCCATCTGTATAGCCAACGCATGGATGTCCATGCCGTCGTTGAGCAGCGAAAACGTAGCATAGGTGTGCCGCAAGCTGTAAAGCGTTCGATTCTGCGCAGTACGCGGGCATGTGATCAGCCCTGTCTCCGTAACAAACGCACGGAACGTCTGATGCAGGTTTTTGGACACAGTGCCATCCGGCAAGCGGAACACTGGCAAATCCACCTTGTTCTTTAGAAGCTGCTCAAACGGGATTTGTTTGATGTCTTCAGATCGTTCGTGGATGCGCTTGAGATAGTTGATGGTGCCAGAACGACAGATGATGTCGCGCCGCCCTGTTTTACCTGACACGCTCATCTCTAGGTATTGCAGCCCTTTGTCTTCGAACAGCGTGACATGCTTCCAACGCAGGTTCAGTGCCTCTGTGCCATGCCGCATACCTGTATTGGCAAGGATCAACACATAGTCGCGCATCAAGTGGCGCATGTCAGTGGGCTTGCCTTTTTTGCCTTGCGTGATCCAGCTGGGCAGCTTGCGGATCATGGTGGCGTATTCTTCGCGCGTGAAATCTGGGCGACGTTCGCTTTTCTCGCCCTTGTTCACCAACAGAGGCACATTTTTGTGCGCCAGAAACCCTCGCGCCACAGCTTCGTCAAACACTCGGTTCATGGCTGAGTTGTGTGTGTTCAGCGTGCTTGCTTTGGGTTCACGTCCCATCTTGACGCGCCGCCACTCATAGAAGTCTTGGATCTTCTGGTAGTCGATTGATGTGACATGCTGCGAGCCAAAGAACGGGATCAAATAGCTCTCTATGCACACGATGTAATCTTTGTAGACTTTCTTACCCAAGCCCGCGTTGAGCTGCTTGCGCATGTCCGCAATCGCCAGTCGTGCCACATCAGAGAATTTCTTGGTGACGATGGGCAAGTCGTTCTTGTGGCGAAATTTGTACTCAAGGTACGCGTCGCCTGCATACTCCTTGGCTTCCTCCAAGTCGCGTTTGCCCGTGCTGATGCGCACTGTGTGTCCGTCGATGGTAAAGGCTGCCTGCCAGCGCCTGCTGCGCACACGCCGATACACACGGACTGCACCGTCTAACAGTAGATGTGTGTCGTCACGCAGCTGCCGCATCATGCTCTCCTATGCTGCACATTACGGCTCAAACTACGGACAAGTCTACTACAGTGTGTTTTTGAGGCTAGGATTTTCTTTAGCAGTAAAACGCGCTGTTACGTAACCGCTCGATTGGCACCGCCTGCCTGAGCGTGGCGCGATGATCTAAGACACGTCGCTAAAGACGTCGTTAACGACGTGTCTTATGCGGGGTTGTCTATGCGGGGTGAAATTCTTGGGTTGG
>Ga0307981_1000911_pt1 | contig 28387 bp, 21 predicted proteins | sample OrgLakmetagen987_FD_201849 | JGI IMG/M metagenome (GOLD analysis project Ga0307981, IMG submission 201849) | Saline water microbial communities from Organic Lake, Antarctica - #987 | ecosystem: Environmental > Aquatic > Non-marine Saline and Alkaline > Saline | place: Antarctica: Organic Lake... | reverse complement strand
GGACGATTGCGCGTACTTTTGCTAGGTGCGATGGTGCTCAAAATGTGTATTCTAAAAATGTCTTAGAATATAAAAATGCGCCAAAAAGGAGGGTGCGCTAACATTCGAGCGAATCCCCAAGGCTTATTGCCAACGTCTTTGGCGAGACCTTCAACAAAAATAACAACAACACTTTTTACAGACAGCTTTACATCTTTTTTCACAAAAAACACATGCATGCTCATTTGATCGTCTTCAATTCTTTCACCAAGAACAAACAGAACATAAACCTGCTAAGATTCCTGTACCGATCTTCTAGCAATCAAATTAACGCTTTTAGAACCGCACTGCAAACCACTAGATTTTCTTCTCCCATCAAAAGATTCTTTTGCGAATCCAAACCAACGAAAACAATGACCGTTACATACTCCTTATTGAAAAAGCAAAACGCAGAAACTTCAAATGCGCTCATTAAAGGATTCAGTTTATCGCCTTCTTTTTTATCGCTATCAAAAATCGAGGGAGACTTGATCCTTCAGCGCGACCTTGAAGATGCGGAGAAGCTCCAAGTTGGAATTGATTACGCAAAAGAGAAGGGGGTAATTGATCCTAATTTTGTTCCTGAACCTTATGTTACAATCGATGTTTTGGGAAAGTCTCCTGATGAAGTTTCTAACGATATTCTTGGTTATGTGAACGATAATAAGCAAGAAGGCTCAGGAAGTGTCATTGTTTTGTGTGGGCTCTCGGGTACTGGGAAGGGTACCACTGTTGCTAAGCTCAGTGAAAAACTTTCTGCTGACAGAGAGGTAGTATGCTGGTCAAACGGAAATATTTTTCGCAGTGTCACGCTTCTTGCTGCTACTTGGTGTGAACAGCAGAGCAACTGTGACGGCTTTGACGCTGAGAAGGCCCTCACTAAAGAGAATCTCGCTAGTTTTATGACAATGCTTTCATTTGATAAGTTCAATGGAAAATTTGATACCCGAATTAATGGGCTAGGAATGGATGTTCTAGTTTCTGAAGTTCAAAACACTATGCTCAAGCAAGCGAAGGTGGCAAAGAATATCCCTACTGTCGCGGAGGTAACCCAGGGCGAAGTCATCACGTTTGCTGCTGAAGCTATTAATATCATGAGTGCAGACGGGGTTTCAATCCTTTTGGAAGGAAGAGAACAGACGGTCAACTTCGTTCTCACTCCGCTTAGATTTATTCTGACTCTTTCCGACGAAACTTTAATTGGAAAGAGACGCGCTGCCCAACGCTTGATGGCAGCTGCTCTTGGTTCCTCGCAAGAGGGGGGCTCCGACGAACAAGTAGAGGGGGCCTTGGAGAAAGAGTTAGCGAAGATGCTTGTCGAGCATGATGCATCTTGAGTTACATTATCATATGAACCTAAGTTTATAAATAGTCAAATTTTGCAAGTACTGTCATTAGTAATAGCACGCTGCTGGGATGAGAACATTCATCCAGAGAAAGCAATTTTGAACTCTGACGTAAGTGCTGCACCACGCGTTAACAAACGATTGATGGGAGTCATAAAACTAATCAGACCATTTGGTCATGCTCCGGCTGTGCTTTTCAAGATGTTTCATTAAATGCCAACTAATAATAAATAATTAGGATAAATTGTTGTTTCGCTAACCCTATCTGGAATTAGGAATGTACTCGAACTGGTTAAATTACGGTTTTCCTTTTATCCCTTCTCCCTCCTCCTCTTGTCCTCAATAATGCACTTTCTCCTGCCTTCTCCATTCTTCACACCTTCCACTACTTTAAACATAACATCATCATAACTCTCTCTCTTGAGATAAGAACATAGCATCATCTTCGCTATCTACGAGTCTAATAGGATTTGAAAATGCCTAGCAAAACATCTCTAGTTGACGTGCTGTCGCGTCTGGATCAATATAGCACTTCGCATACAAAAGCATCGACGAGTTTCAAGTCTACAATATGGAATATTTGTAAAGCCCGGAGGCAGAAAGGAGGGCTTGGAGTTGGATTTTCCGTTTCCGCTTCCGACGTTAGAGAAGAATTGCGTGCACATGTAATCCTAGAATGCGACGACGAACATATCTTGGTAGATGAAGATGCTAAGGAAAAAGAATTCCCCAGAGATCTTCCAAATGATTTGTTTGTTTTGAGTTTCGGAATACCGAAGGAAAGTGGAAAGAGCAATGACGCCATCAAGTCATTACACGAAACCGGTCTTCGAAAGAGAAAAGGCAAGAAAGGAGATCCATCCTCGCCCAGCAAATGGACTGAACAAAGTCATGAGGACCAGCTAGAGGACAGGTTAAGAAAACAAGATCCAATAGGTGAGATGCATATGTATTCTTCCCAATACGTAGTTGCTGATAGTATTGCGCCTTCTGTCTAACACATTGTACACCATTCTACAGAACTATTTGGTGCTTTGCCGCCAACAGAATTGAAACTTGCTCAAAAGAATGCGAAAGAAACGCTTCAGTCGTACATTGATGCTGCAAATAGTGCCGTGGAAATTTTGCGAATCATTGGGGAGACCGAACTAGAATAATGATTCATACACTTTTATGACAACCAACAAAAATAAATTCTTGAAAAGGATCGTTTACACTTGTTTACAGCAAGATTCAATACAAATCATTTTTAAATTTATTTCTGTATTTTTCGTTGAACAAAGTTGTGCAGGCTTATTACAATACCTTTATACCTTCGGAACAAAAACAGGTACTCCTGAGAGAGTAGCTGCTGTGAAGACTCCTAGTGCCATGAAACTACACGTACCCACAATGTTGAACATGAATACGGTGATCCCAATCGCTACTCCTCTTGGGACTTTTATCTTATCTTGTATCGTGCTTATAACCAAGTCAAAATACTTGCTCACTCCAATAGAAACTGCTATGCGGAACGGCCGCATGAAATTGCTAATTACATAAAATCCTGCATACACAGCTAGGAAGGGTTTCCATTGTCCAGGCACTAGTGGTGATAGCCCAGTCTTCTTTGTGAATGCAAACCACGCCAATGACACATTGACACAATTGTACATGTTCGAAACCCAACCGTAAGAAAGTAGTGTAGATAAACCCATCTTTGCAAGCAGCTCCTTTGTTGACATCTTATCAGATGACTTGGGTTTTAGCGTGCCCATGAATCTTGAGAATGCATTCTTCATTATAACCGGTTCTTCCGAAGATGTGCTGATTTCGTCGGAAGAAGTGCTGCTTTCGTCAGAAGAAGATGATGATTCATCTGAAAAGAGAGAAAATGTGCTCGATGAAGCAACTTTCGCTTGACTAAACGTGAGTGATATTGGTCGCCGAGTTGACAGAGGTACCATGGAATACGCAACATTCACAGGCAAGAATGCTACCAACAAAAGTGCCACTAATGGTACAAGCTTAGATGTACGCTGTTGCATTCTTCAGTTGATTTTATGATGGAGGAGGAACAAGAAGTGTCTCAAAATAGGTTTTTTAGCTGTGGCTGTGGATTGCGGAGATGAAACATGATGTTGAAGAAAGATCTTGCTTCCTCATTATAGGTTATGATCTAAATCTGAGATGAGCTCTTCGGATGAAATGCAGACGTCTACTATGGTACCATAAGTACGAGTAGGTAGAATCATCACTCCTCTATCCAAGCCACCAACCAAGTGGCAAGCCTATCTAAACCTAATAAACACAACCGAATAATGTCATTGGCCTTAAGAAAAATATTTTATTTTCGCGAGCTCATCTAGAGAGTAAATAAGGAGAATATATTTAATACCAGTCAATCAAGAAAAGAAATATGTATTCTAGAGGTACTTACACTTGAAAGCAAATGTTACTTGGTTAAACAAAACATAATATTTAAATAGAGAGATTAAGCTACTAAAAAGATCGCTACAGTCCTTTTTACCCTAAACAACCAACTCACATCTTTCTTGGTGCATACATAAAACAAGCACTCTTATTCACAGCAACTAAATGAAGCTTCAGAGAGCAAAACCAATAGTAGCAACAACTGCTGATGCAACAGCTGCAGATGATAACATACTGACAGCTCCACTTGTAATTGGATCAGAAACAGCTGGTGTTCCTCCTTTAGGAGGAGAAACCTTGGGTGCCTTGGTAGATCCAGGAGCCTTGGTTGACTTGGGTGCCTTCGAAGATCCAGGAGCTTTGGTTGCCTTGGTTGCCTTGGTAGATCCAGGAGCCTTGGTTGACTTGGGTGCCTTCGAAGATCCAGGAGCCTTGGTTGACTTGGGTGCCTTCGAAGATCCAGGAGCCTTGGTTGACTTGGGTGCCTTCGAAGATCCAGGAGCTTTGGTTGCCTTGGGTGCCTTGGTAGATCCAGGAGCCTTGGTGCTCGTAGATTTACTAGGGCAGGATGCTCTCCTAGCTTTGGCGGCTTTTGAGGTGCAAGATTTAGTTGAGTCAAATTCCTCATTAGATGGTGTCATTGTAACTTCTGAGCCACTCAAACAGTAATTGTTTGACGCAGGATTAGTCTGCAAATAGGCAACGTAACTGTTAAAATTGAAACCACTTCCTGTGCTATCACCAGCATAATCGAGTGAATCACACCCGTCCCTGCAAATGGGTTGGGTGAAATGGGAGTGGGGGTGGCCGATAGTAACGTCAAATAATGTGACATTAACACATGCACTCTGTGGGCTCGTTGCGCATACGTGGTTGTTACGGTCACCAAGTCCAGAATCCGGAGTAAAGCCGCTGGCTTCCATGTATTCCTTATTTTCACCCTCTGCATATGCAGAGTTATAAAAGCTCTCTGTGCAAGAACATGAAATAAGGTAGGCTCCATCGTCAACCACGTAACCAAATATAGGAATTACGGCTGATAAAAATTCATTGAATTCATCAATGTTGGCATTGCAAACATTAGGCTTACAGATTGCTACTTGATCTAACTCCTTGCCTCCGGACCCCTGGCCTGTTCCGGAGAGCGAATCACGAGATTGACGTATTACAGGGCAGAGCAACTCGTCACCTTCCTTATCGCATGCCACGACGGGAGAGTTAATTGGGTCAATAAGCGAAAAAAAAACCGGGACAATAGCTGTGAAACAGTCGCTAGGTACTCCTTGCTCCATCGCCACAAAAACCAGGGAGATGAAGACCGCATATGCCTCATTTACAAGGTAATTGCACTTCTCGAGCAGGACCGCATTATTTCTGTACCCTAACGCTGACCCTACCTCTGCATAATTAGAATCTCCAAAAAGAGCATCACAAAAAGGGTTTTGGAGCTCTCTAATGCTGCCAACCTTGCCCTCCCCCTTCTGCTTGATAGTAATAGGTGCTGATTTTCTCAACTGCTGTGGATTAATCAAAGAAGCCTCGACACCGTGTACACGGTGGTTGCTCATGGTACCAGCAAAGGCGGCAAGGGCGATTGCGATAGAGGAGGACGGTAGAAAGAATTTCATGTTTTGAGTTATTTGCTGTTCGATAAAGTGTAATGGTGTTACAATATATTTCAGATTTTGCAAATTTTCGTTGTTGGAAAGTTTTATGGTTAAAAAGATAAAAAGATAAAATTGAATGTCGTTGAACATTACTATATTTTTAATGTCGAGGCGCATTATGTTTTGTTTTCGGTGTTCTCGCTGTTTGCAGGAACGAAGTCCAGTTCAAATCGCTGTTCTCGCTGAAAACTTATTCCCGCGTGGGTGTCTGTAGGGTGCCTGTTTTTTGTTTTAAGGTAAACCTCAACGCACAGGAAACCTTCCTGATTCTCACTGAATAAAGTTGGTCGGAGAGGGAAGAAATCAGGTAGATATTCCGATGCTAAGAATAGATTAACTACAGTTGTAGAATAGTACGTATTCATAGTTTGTGAGATAGCCGTCCTTGGTAAATCTTGTCTGAACGCTCCGCGTCCGTATTTGCTCCGTATAATCCGCCACAACGGCTGCAATTATTGTACGGAAAAGTGACCCCGTCCCGGATAATAAATTAATAGATGACCGGTTGCATAGTTCATGTCATTTATGATTTATGTCATAGCGCGTGCGTCGCATGTCCAAATAATGGTGACACGAGCTCCCTTTTCCATATTCAGTCATATTAGAATAAGAACCGGACATCACTCCGTCTTTATGCAAGTCATTATCCATGATCTAATACAAAGGCTAAATATGAAATATACCATAGTAAATCACATTTTTAAACTATTACATCACTTATGACTACAATACGCATCGTATCAGATCGTATCGCTAAGTAATCCGTAATTGTACTGAAGGGTCATTCACGACACACATCAGGATACCAAATATTGGTACTCTCCGTTGAGTTTTCGTATTCAACGATAAGAACTTCTCTGATCAGAGTGAAGTCTTGCTTTTTGAACTAATTCCTTCTACTTCTCCTACCATAGAAATATCCTTTCCAATTGTAGTATCCACTATCAATCAGAATGTCTCTACTCCTGCGGTCCATGTAACAGGATCCGGTGAGAATAATTTCCACAATCTCCGTTGTTGCCTCCGATGGAATTTACCACCAAGGACTTATATCCTGTGTCCATTTTACGCCACCCCTATTACACTGGGTCTGATAAACTGAATAAAATTGGTAGGAGAGGGAAGAAATCAGGTACTAGGTACTACTAGGTACAACAGTAGTGGAGTACCGCAAAGTGTCCCCACCCCCCTGGGACACTTTTTGGCTTGGCTGATCAAGGCCGGATTCTGATGTGGGACACTTGAAACTAATCCCCTGCCCGCAGATGGTGGCCGCAGATGGTGGGACACTTTTTTTGGGCAGGCTGATGTCTGAGGGGTGGGACAAGTCAAGTGGTCAGTGGGACACTTTGCGGTACTCCACTGTAGATATTCCGATGCTAACTAGATGATTAACTACAGTTGTAGAACAGTACGTGCTCGTGGATGAAGTTTGGGTGCGCAAAGCACGCCCACTATTAAAAAAAAGCGCACCCACGTAAAATCGCCACTCCTCGCGAATGAATAGACACGACAACGTTCATCGTACCAAATAACAACATTTTAATATGTAACAAAACAAAAGATGTATTGAATATAAAACGCAAATTACTCACAATGCTGTATTTAGTTTTGATTTTATGACTTTAACGCACGTTAAAATCTGAGATGAAGAGGGGGCTGGAGGAGGGGGGATATTTACTATTTACAATCAAATCTTCAAAACTCTTTTCATTCTTTCAATTTAAAATTATACTTCAAAGAAGATATAGACAATAATTAATTAACCTAAATCATTGTATTGTTTCACGTAACAGATTGAGAGTTGCTTCCCAAGATAAATTTGCTGCATTTTCATCATATACAAATTCGTCAGAGGGGTTGAAATCTTGCGCAGGATTCGTGAAGCCATGCTTGACTCCATTAAAGTTCATAATGTGAACAATGCATCCTTGAGATGATTCAAGTATCTTCTTGGCAACCTCAACCTCCTGTTGAGACACAAAGGGATCTTGCTCACCATTGCAGATTAGCACCCTCGTCCTGTCGCCAATTAGTTTTGAATCTATACTAGGCTTGTCCAGATGATCTTTTACACCATCCAGAACTCCATGGTAGGAGACCAAAGATTTGACACAAGCTTCTTGCATCAATCCTAACTCGAGAATAGGATGACCGCCCATGCACCATCCTACTCCTGCCATTTTATCTGCATCGACAAAGTCAATACCCCGCAAGAAATCCAATGCTGCGCTAATGGTCTGCCTCAGCTTCCATCTCGCAATTTGTCCCCTCTCTTCATATGCAGTCAAGACATCTATCCTTGCTGCCTCATATCTCTTTCTGTCACTCCAAGCATAACCTTCTCCATCAGATATGATGTCAGCGATAAATACTGCGCATTGCAACTTTTGTACGAGAGCATCTGCTTTCCATTTCAAGAAAATATCTTGCGGTCCAGCTCCAGTGTGAAATAGAATCACAACGGGAATAGTTTCTATTTGCGCTGCTGCGGTGTTATTTACTTTTGAAGCAGGTGCGACCAGGTAACCATTGAACATTGCTCCGTCCTCCTTTCTTTGATAAGCGAAGGGAGCACCTACACTCTCAGAATGATTTGATGACCACGTCTTGCTTTCATCTCTCCACGCTTTTAGAACTGCACTGGCGTAGGGCTCATCTTTCGCCAATCTTGGACTCTTGGATGTACTGATGCAGAGGGTAGAAGGGTCTTGCGTGTCGCGAAGTATCTGGAGCGGTGTCCAAATAGTATCTTTCAGAACTACAGCGGTTGATGGAAATGCGCCAAATTGAATTGAATGTTTAATAGATCCCATTAAAAAAATGAAAATGAATGTCAGCTTCTTGCAAGTTAGAGCCATGAATCTTTACTCGAAACAAGGTTAGAAAATGATGTGTGTGTATTATACATTATACCGTGTGCTGATGGAGGGAAGGGTGAGTAGTGATAGTGATTATTAGTGTTTAGTGTTTAGTGTGTGTTGAGAAAGGTTGAGAATTGAGAAGGACGAACCTACTACGTAGGTACCTACATAAAACAACGCAGAAAAGCGCTCAAATTATTAGAGTGCATAACCTCAATCTCAATCATGAGTTGATTGTTTAGGCTGTTTTAGGGCATATTTTTCATCATGATTGACAGAAAAAGTCTCAAGACTCAAGAATCAAGAAGCAGCATCATCACAAAACCAACGACCAAAGCTTCATACTTTGACAAGATCGCAATTTCATTCAAGAATCATCAAGATTCTCTGACCTCCTTCACCAGATACAACATCATTTCACGTTACCTTATGGGGAATTCATCAAGCAACAGCCTTCATATCAATCTCAATGAGTCCAGCCTCATTGTCGCAGGATCGACACTCTCTGGCACAATTTCTGCAGTTGTTCCACCTGGTGGCAACGCATCGTCTATTGGGCTGTCCTTATACTTGATCGGGAAAGAGGATGTTTGCGTTCGGTACAATCACACCATTCGGTACACGGACAGTGATGGAAACTCTCAAACTAGAACTGAACACAAGTACTCATACTCCAAACGCGACATAGTCAGGACAGTGATTCCTCTTCTTTCCACAGAATCATCATCCGCCGAGTTCCAAGCTGGTGGGCAATATGCAGTTCCTTTTCAAGTGCAGATACCTGATAATGTTCCTTCGTCAATGATGCATGGTGCGGATGGGGGTCACTGCAATATTGTGTACAAGCTCAAGGCAGAAGCAAAGGGAGGGATGTTCAATCCGAAGCAAGAATTACCACTTACGATTGTTGCAAAGCCACCTAGTAGCAGCCCTGTGCCTAATTTGGTAACACCAGTGTCAACAGATATTAAATTGTGTTGTTGCATCCATAAAGGAACCATCACCATTGCTGCTAACGTTGACGATACGAGAGTAGGAGGTGGTGAGATCTTGAGCGTCGATTTTGGTTGCAAGAATGAAGCGTCCGCAGATCTTAAAAATGTAATAGCAACTATCAAACAAGAGGTGAGGTGGTCCAGTCATGGACACAGTAGTTACACGCATCAGGCAATCACTCAAAACAATTTCAGTCTGACCGATGAAATGAGAGCACGTTCGAAAAGTCAGTTGCGACAAATCAACAGTGACATGGATAGTGGCATGAGGTCTCGTGGCATGTCAGATGACATGTATAGAGAAATACTTGCTGCAGTGAGAGACGGAAGTAACAAAGTGAGACTTCTAATTCCATTCAATGCGTGTTCTACATATCAAGGTAGCCTTATTGAAGTCCAGCATTATTTGACAATCGAAGCAAACACTGGATTTGGGTCAACGAATCCAAAGATTCGTATTCCCCTTCAGATAGTCACGCCTGAGGATCGGGGTTCTCCCGATACTTCAACTACACCCAGTCCAGCAAATGTAACCCCGTTGTCAGGTGATTGGACAACAATCCAGGCTGATACTGGAGGAGGAGGATTTACCTCATATGGTGGCGACGTCGTTGATGGAGAAGGAGAAATCACTATTGACTCTTTTGATCTGCCTACGAATATAGGAGGTCCAACAGAGTACTCATTACCGTCATTACTGAGAGAGATCAAAGGTTCTATGAGTGTGAAAAGTAAGCTTGAGGAGATGATTAGAGATGATGAATGGAAGCCAGTCCTCAGCGCCTTGCAGCCACAAGATGTTGTGGCAATTATCAAACAGGTAACTCTGGAATTTGACCAAGCAGATGTTACCATTTTGGTCGCATCGGTGGTAGACAACTTTACTTGCGCATACACAGTGACTATACTGCGCTCTGTGTCAGACTGGATGAGAATCCAGTTTGTTCAAAAATTGATATCTGTTTGCACAGACTTGAGGGAGAATCAATCCCTGATTGTGAATGAATTGAGTGACTGGGAAAGGGTAAGCACTGAATTGGACTTTGCAGATGCGTTGAAAGATTGTGGAGGTGTGCCGCTACCTTAAGGTGTGTATAGTTGTTCGTGTTCGAAATATGCTTATTAGCATATTGTTTCTACAGCAGATTAAAAGCATACATTGTAAACCATGAGTTATCTATTGTTGTTATTATTCTTTATCTTAATGATGCAAATATAATGTCATCGATGCATACCACAGCTTGTAGAGATCCAGGCCGTTCTTGTTTCACAGAGCCAGTATTTGGAAAGCAAGACGTCAAGCTCGCCTTTTGGTCTACATGCCAAGGACCAAGGACACATCGATAATGGGAAACACACCAAGCACAACAATCTTTCGAGAAAAGGACTAAGGCATTGATTATTGAACTCGATGGGATGTTTGTTGCCAAGTATAATACTTAGATAGAAGAGGCAAGTGTATTTAGTCATTTGTGTTGCATCGATATTATCTCAATTACCGGTAAAACAACAGGAAATATTTATTTTTCCTGTTGTTAACAGTTTTGATCATATCTCAAGACTTACGTCAAATCAGTTAAAATCACTTGGTGGATGCGTTTGAATAGCAAAAAGATTTCGTAAATTGTGATTGCTTTGTTTGTCAACTCTCTAATACTCAAGATCTCATCGCAAAGTATTGTAATGGGAGGGACGGTAAAACGGTAAAACAATAGTAAATATAAATAATATATTTGAATTTCTCGGTCATTAACTAGGAACTAGAGGTCATCTCATCACAAAACCAACGACCAATGACCAATGACCAACGACCAACGACCAACGACCAACGACCAAAGCTTCATACTTTGACAAGATCGCCATTTCATTCAAGAACCATCAAGATTCTTTCACCTCCTTCACCAGATACAACATCATTCACGTTGCCAGATGGGGAATTCATCAAGCAACAGCCTTCATATCAATCTCAATGAGTCAGGCCCCATCGTCGCAGGGTCGACACTCTCTGGCACAATTTCTGCAGTTGTTCCACGTGGCAGCAACACATCGTCTATTGGGCTGTCCTTATACTTGATCGGGAAAGAGGATGTTTGCGTTCCGTACACGTCCACTGGGGCCAGTGGTAGTGGAAATACTACTTATTACTCATACTCCAAACGCGACATAGTCAGGACAGTGATTCCTCTTCTTTCCCCAGAATCATCATCTGTCGAGTTCCAAGCTGGTGGGCAATACGCAGTTCCTTTTCAAGTGCAGATACCTGATAATGTTCCTTCGTCAATGATATGTGGTGTAGATGGGGGATACTGCAATATTGTGTACAAGCTCAAGGCAGAAGTAAAGGGAGGGATGTTCAAAAACTTACCACTTACGATTGTTGCAAAGCCACCTAGTAGCAGCCCTGTGCCTAATTTGGTAACACCAGTGTCAACAAACATTAAAGTGTGTTGTTGCATCCATAAAGGAACCATCACCATTGCTGCTAACGTTGACGACACGAGAGTAGGAGGTGGTGAGATCGTGAGTGTCGATATTGGTTGCAAGAATGAAGCGTCCGCAGATCTTGAAAATGTAATAGCAACTATCAAAGAAAAGGTGAGGTGGTCCAGTCATGGACACATAAGTGGCTATACTCAGGTAATTGTTCAAAACAAATTCAGTCTGACCGATGAAATGAGAGCACGTTCGAAAAGTCAGTTGCGACAAATCAAAAGTGAGAAGAATAGTGGCATGAGGTCTCGTGGCATGTCAGATGACATGTATAGAGAAATACTTGCTGCAGTGAGAGACGGAAGTAACAAAGTGAGACTTCTAATTCCATCCAATGCGTATTCTACATATCAAGGTAGCCTTATTAAAGTCCAGCATTATTTGACAATCAAAGCAGACACTGGATTTGGGTCAACGAATCCAAAGATTCGTATTCCCCTTCAGATAGTCACGCCTGAGGATCAGGGTTCTCCCGATGCTTCAACTACACCCAGTCCAGCAAGTGCAACCCCGTTGTCAGGTGATTTGACCACAATCCAGGCTGATACTGGAGGAGGAGGATTTACCTCATATGGTGGCGACGTCGTTGACGGAGAAGGAGAAATCACTATTGACTCTTTTGATCTGCCTACGAATATAGGAGGTCCAACAGAGTACTCATTACCGTCATTACTGAGAGAGATCAAAGGTTCTATGAGTGTGAAAAGTAAGCTTGAGGAGATGATTAGAGATGATGAATGGAAGCCAGTCCTCAGCGCCTTGCAGCCACAAGATGTTGTGGCAATTATCAAACAGGTAACTCTGGAATTTGACCAACCAGATGTTGCCATTTTGGTCGCATCGGTGGTAGACAACTTTACGTGCGCATACACAGTGACTATACTGTGCTCTGTGTCAGACTGGATGAGAATCCAGTTTGTGCAAAAATTGATATCTGTTTGCACAGACTTGAGGGAGAATCAATCCCTGATTGTGAATGAATTGAGTGACTGGGAAAGGGTAAGCACTGAATTGGACTTTGCAGATACCTTGAAGTGCGTATAGTAGTTCGTGTTCGAAATATGCTTATGAGCATATTGTTTCTACAGCAGATTAAAAGCATACATTGTAAACCATGAGTTATCTTTTGTTGTTAGTACTCTTTATCTAAATGATGCAAATATAATATCATCGATGCATACCACAGCTTGTAGAGATCCAGGGCGTTCTTGTTTCATAGAGCCAGTATTTGGAAAGCAAGACGTCAAGCTCGCCTTTTGGTCTACATACCAAGGTCACATATATTTCGGTATATCTCGACAATGGGATATACACCAAGCACGACAATCTTTTGAGAAAAGGACTAAAGCATTGATTATTGAACTCAATGGGATGTTTTATGCCAAGCATAATACTCAGATAAAAGAGGCAAGCAGAAATGCCTTTACCTGCATTCCAGCCTCGTTTACCGCCTGATGTTTAACGAAGGTGACGTTAACAGCAGCTCTTTTTTGGGATAAGAATGATATGCAACTTGAAATAAGTAATTTTTAACACTGCCGTCCTTGCCCTTGTGCCAATCACAGCCCTTTCTTGCGACTGGTACCACTCAATGCTCTCTTACCACCATAGCAGTAAAACGACAGAATACAACCCAAATATTTGAGCAAAGAAAAAAAAAGAGATAAAGCAACATACCTATTGTATTCATAGAATTTATAGTGCATTAGGAATATCAAAAACTATGTGCATTTGGAAGTCAAATCAGCGTTTAGAATTGCATCGTTATCTTCGCTCCTTGCTTTTCAGCAGTTGAGTCAATGCCTTTCGATTCTGCAAGCATTGCTGTTTTATCTTCCACTATACTTTCTTTGCTTCTTGCCAACAGTTTATTGAATTGATTTTGATTTCCAAGAATCTTCAACGCGCCAAGAACTTGTTGATCTGTTTGGATAGATCTGTTGATGAGCATGCTTTCTGGTAGGTATCTTGAAAGAATACCTATTGCAAGGTCCTCCTTGATATCACTCTTGTACTTATCAAAATCCTTGGACATGTCTTGCTTGATGCTAGCTTGGAGCTGTTCCAATTCTTTTGTTGATCCCTTGTACTCACTTCTCTCAAGAGCCCTTTTTAGGTCGTTGATTGGGCGGCTGTATAGCGCGTCAAGTTGTAAATCATCATTCTTCGCCTGTTGCATAACAAAGGCTTGAAATTCCCGGTACAGACTATCATCGACAGCAAAGTTGTTTGTAAGTTCGTGCTTTTTGCTCCACTCAGCAGCAAAATCAGGAATTACACTTGATCTCAAGAGAGTCACTTCAAGTGCAGACGCTTTTGGAGCTTTAACCTTGTAATCGGCAAGGACTCCTCCGCCATCCTTCACCTCTCTCCCATTTGTGGTGTAAAACACATTCTTGTCCTTTTCGGCAACCTTGGAAGCCTTATAGTTTCCATCACTACCAAGACCGGCACCGCTGCTATAATTTGTGGCCTGAATACAACGCCCACTGGGTGTGTAGTATTTTGCAACAGTAAATTTCAACGCAGTATTGAAAGGCAACTCTTCCACATTTTGAACCAAACCCTTTCCAAACGTTCTTCCACTTCCTACTATAATTCCAACATCAAGGTCCTGCACTGCACCTGACACAATTTCAGCAGCCGATGCAGTAGAGTCATTAATTAGAACCGCCAATTTGGTATTTGGATCAAGGATTGGATCAACGCGACTCTTGTAAGTTACACCTGGAAATCCCCTACCCTTTGCTGAAACAATTTCTGAGCCCTTTGGGACAAACAACGAAGATACATCCACTGCTGACGTCAGAAGGCCTCCAGGATTACCACGCAAGTCAAGAATTAGACCCTACGGCATTGTGGACAGAACAGCTGGTGAGAGCTGCTATGATTGTAATAATGACTTAACAAAGTGAAGCTTTAGATATATAGACTTACCTGAAGGGATTGGTTCCCATTTGTCGCGTCTTCCGCTGCCTGTTGCAAAGCAACAATGGCATTTCTGACCTCACGACCTGCATCTGAAGTGAAACCTGATAGCTGAATATATCCAATACCATCCTTTGGACTTCCAACCATAGTTGCCAATTTCACATCTTTAATCTGGACCACAGTTCTAGAAATAGTAACTGTGGTTTGGCCCTCTACTCCCTCCCTTTCAAAAGTAATATCGACATCAGAGCCGGGATCGCCTCTCAATCTATTTCTGACATCTTCGACACTAATTCCAGGTTCAATATTCTTCCCATCAATTGCTACAAGCTTGTCCCCAGGCCGCATGCCGTAGTCAAATGCATACCCTTCAAACGCAGTCACAACGCGGACTCCCTTCGCTACAGCTTTCTCGTATGCTTTAAGTTCATCTTTCCTCTTCTTTGATGTGGACTCTTTCTTAAATTGATTCCCCACGAGATCCTCATCATCATCATCATCTAAAGCGATTGTATCATCATCCAATAGTTGCGCATTATCCTTCAAAGCTTCTTTTGGCAACAGTTTGCTACCCTCTTTCGCACCACTATTTTCTGGATTGTCCACCAAAGCGACTGGTTTGGGTATGGTAGAACCACTTATAACGAGTCCAATTCCTCCGTATTTTCCACTAATGGATTCATTCATATCCTGTGCTTCCTGTCTTCCTTCAAATTCAGTGTACGGGTCTAAACTCTTGAGCATGGCAGAAACACCTGTCTCAAAAAGTTTTTTTGTGTCGACATTGTCCACATAGCCTCGATCCAAATCCTGTACAATAGCAGAAAAAATAGTAAGAATCATGACTGAAAGGAGGTGATAATGATACCATACTCTCGCAAAAACAAACACTCACGGATAGAATGGTTTCAAAAAGCGTGACGGGCTCAGACAGTTTATCAACGGAATTCAAGACTGGCACAAAAATGAGAGTGAGACCAAAAATTGCCCCAACTGTGAAGGATGCAAGTGCCACACGAAGGGCAGGGAAAATGCTCATGAGCTTGGTAATCAATAGTTTCCAAAGTGTGACTATTTTGTTCGGAATGGAAGATCCTTTTTCTGCCTCTGTCTCTTCGTCCGGTTCATCATTCTTGGCTGCTAGCTGTGTTTTAGATGAAGTCATTTGCTTGCACTGGATTTGGTATTGCAGTTGGAATGGGGATCGATGGTGTTGCGTGCTGCCATGATACAAATGACCTGATTTCAATTGTGATCTCAACGGATTCCGGTTTAAAGATGGAGCAGCACGGACACCGACCGATGAAGTGGTAGGAGACAGGACAACATACGCATCCACGGTTATTGCTACAGTGAGGAGAATCAACGAATTGCTACCCTTCATTGTCAATGTTAATAAGTGTAAGCTAGGTACCGGGTGGTGGATGACACTGATCTTCGAATTTCTTGAATTTGTGAGACAGAATATCAGTGATGGTATAAATTGCAGCAAACTTTCAACCAATGATCCTCCTTCCTCCTCTCTTACAGAACATTCTGAATGATGGCAGGTGGTGGTGCACAAGGCTGACGAGGGAAGTTGTTAGGCTTAAAAGGCTTTTAAAGGCGTTTCACCGCCTCATTATTCATTGCCTTTTGTTCCGCAAAGTACGAATTAGGTATTAGGTATTAGTCTGTCACTTTCAACATAAACTCAATCGGCGCAGAAGACATATTCATGGGAAAGGGAGCAGTGATCGTCGCACGACATGGCGAAAGGATAGACTACTACCTCCGTGATGCTGGATCAAATTGGCTTCCAACCACTGACAGAAAATGGGATCCACCACTCACACATCGTGGCCAGATGCAAGCTCGGAGACTAGGAACACATCTTCACAAAATGATTGAAACCCACGGCCTTCCACCCATTGAAGCCGTATATTCGTCTCCTCTTGTGAGATGTTGTATGACTGCTGGAGAAGCTATTATCGGATACGAACAAGAACAGATGGAGATACCAGCAGAGAGAACCACACTAGAACTTCAGGTGGCTATAGAACCAGGGCTGGTCGAATCTTTGAACGACAAGTGGTATAGGTCGTGGTGTCTGCCAGATTCTGATGGGACTTGGGGAGGTCCGGGAGGTGCAAACTATCAAAATGGAGCATATCCACCAGCGATCGATGATGCAATGGTGGATGGGAGGGCCAAAGGGGCAGCACATCTTCTCATGAATGAATCAACACAAATCTCCAGCTTTTTGTCAAGTTATGCTGGTCATTCGAAAGATACCTCTCTTTCTACAGTAATAAATGCAACCACTGCTCAACAATTTCAGGACTCGAGGAAGGTTGCAAAACTCATTCAGCTTGTAGATGATGATTTCATTTTTTCTCTTGAAAATACAAACTACAAGTGGGGGATTTTCGAGTCAAGAAAGAGCCAACAAGATCGTATGGAAGATGTTGTCGAGAAATTATCCAAGAAACATCCAGATGGAACGATCCTCTTGGTATCCCATGGAGGACCAGTTACCCATCTATACGAGCGGCTTAGTGGAAATGATTGGAGTCAGCACGGTGTCAGCTCCTACACATCCTTCTCCATTTATAAAAAAAGTGAAGATGGTTGCGATGGATGGGAGACAATGGCCGTGAACGATTCAACTCACGTGAAAGAAATGCATATGGAATCTTCAGATCAGACAGTATCATTTGTATAGATGTAAAGTACATGTTCTACTACATTTCAGAAACTTTCTTTTATTGCGTACCATCTCAGGAAATTATATTTTGTGCAACCTACTCGTTACGATGAGAAATATGCGCATGTACTCATGTTTAGAAGAAAGGAAGGATAGATGATGATAAAGCATGGTCTTCACAACAAGGCTGAGCACATGCCCATCATCGTTGACCGCATCCTCGCCGTCCTCTCCTAAACTTCCAACAAGTTCTAGTCGCTGACAGACAGCTTCAAGTTTATCCTCGTGATTTCATCTAGAGCTAGAGAGCTGACTATTATGGCCGGGTGCAAATGCATATAGATTTTCAATGTCTTGGGATATTATGTACTATAATGCTGATACAATTAAATCATTAGTCATTGTAATCACCTTCTCTCTCCTTCCTTGCGATCTTTTTTCTCTTCTTTGTAAATCCGCGTTTTCTGCTGAAAGCATTCTGCACCTTTCCTCCAGTTGCAACCTCTTCATCTTCAATATCGTTACCCTGCAACACCAACGTATCTTGATCTTGCTCCGCTTTTCTAACAACTTCTACTAGTTCACTCTCAACACCCCCATATAAGATGACTCCTCTTCCGTCTCTGTTACCGGCTCTACCGCAACGCCCCATTCTATGTAAATGCGAAACGACGTTTCCTGCAAATTGAAGCTGTACGACCGCAGTAACGCCTGGAATATCAAGTCCTCGAGCAGCAAGATCCGTACAAACGAGAACGGGAACTGCTCTTTCATCATTATGTTCCGCCGCTGCATCATATTCGCGAAATTTATTTAAATTCTCGGTCCTTTCTGTTAAAGAAAGCTTGGCATGTAATGGTATTGCGTTGATTCCTGCTCTAGTGAGTGCCCCAGCGGCACCATCCACACCACTTGCGCTATTCAAGAAAACCATAACCTTTTCACCCGCCAAACCAATGCCACTACTTGAAGGATCGTCGCCTAAGATTTGAATAAGTCTCTCCATCCTCTTCTTTTTTGGCATGTCTTCGGTATCATCATCTTTGATCCAGACTGTTTGGTCCTTGAGCCCATAATGTCTGGCATTGTGCATTCCCTTCATCGTAACTTTTGTAGCATACGGAAACTTCTTTAGTACATACGCTTCAGCACTTTTCAACCCCATATCTGGTAACGTGGCAGCTACGAGTACATGCTGAGTCTTTTTTACATCGAAAGATGCATCAAGTCTGTCTGCTCTCCTGAATCCCAACAGCACCCTATTAAGAGGGGCCAGGTATCCACCATCAAAGAGCATATCAGCTTCATCAATCACCAATGTTTCAATATCTGCAAACATATCGATATTCTTTGGGTTTTCTGCGATGGGACCGAGTGATGCAGGAGTAGTTATTAGTAGATCAAGGGGGGCATTATTCATGGGATCATTCACTGATAAACGAATCGGCTTGTAATCCTCTGGACTATTGAGAGCACCTGGCATAATTCCCAAACGCACAATCTCACTATCATGCACGTCTACGACATCACCTCCAGGCAGCATTCTATTTTCACCATTTGAATCCCATACAACTGATCTAGGACCTCCACAGAGTTCCACAGCCATTCGAAGGACTTGATGTGCAAGCTCCTTATTCGGCACAAGAATGATCGCCCTCGCATAATCATATCCCAAATGCCCCACTTTACCTGATTCATCCTTTGCTTTTTCCTTTCTTTGTAGCACATCATCAATCAACGGGAGAAGGTAGGCAAGTGTCTTTCCGCTTCCAGTTTCTGCACCAATATTCACATCCTTTTCTAGATTAATGGCGGTGAAGGATGCAGCTTGAACAGCTGACGGGCGAGTATTTTCTCCATCTAGCATATCTTTCACGCGTTTGAGGAGGACGGGACTTTTAATTCCAAGTGATTCGAAGGTAGGGAATTGATTTACGTCAGCAAAGAAATCGTCAGTCGCTGTTGCCTCTTCCAAGAACGCATCCAACTTATCGTCCTCTTCCGTTCTTGTATATATCATGTGTAATTTTGAAGATGGAGCACTGTTGTCTTTCAGAGTGCTAAATGCCAAGCTAAGAGATTGGCGATTTGCGGACGCATTTTTATTTTGCTTTCCAACATTGAATTGAAGTGAATTGAGAAAGGCCGATGATGCAAAAGTGGTATGATGTTTTCCTTGGCTCATTAAGCCTGTTGCCATGAACCTTTGCATGACTGTTCTTCTTGTGAAAGCGGAAAGTATCATTGCATGCTTCAGTATTGAACAGATAGAAAGTTCTCTTGAGATCAACATGGATAAACACAGCGAGCTGTCTGCGTGAATTGAATAGAAATACCGTCGAAAGTGATGTTTTCAGTGTCTCTGCTATCTTTTCGTTGTGCGTTGTGCATTCCATTGTCAAACGACAACTTGCGCTTGATGATTGATGATGTTATTTTATTGGTGGTGCGAGAGCCCTTCATTTTTATTGAAAAGGCGCGCCATCATGAGGTTCAAAACGAAAATGAAAATGGAAATAGAAGTTGTTTGTACACGTGAAGTACGTATGATTCTAAGCAGTTCAAAGCATCCCAATGATTACTGGATTATTGATTGATGATTGATGAAACAAGCGACACAAAACGTACTAGTAGCCGTAGCTGCAGTGCAGTTCAAGTCAATCATTTAGCAGAACTTTCTTTCTTTGATCTCATGCTGAAAAGTCATGGCAGACGATATCCTCTGTGCAAGGAATCAATTAGAATGAAGAGAGCAACGAATAAAGGCAATTGCCGAATCCAACAGACATTGGCATCAGTGGTGCTACTGATTGCCATAATTTGCATACAAATTGGACGAGTTGAGGCCTTTGCTAGTTCTGGTTTACATAAAACACAGGCGTTCACAAATAGTTTAGATCTTCTGTCGAGAATAAGACATTGCTCACAAGAACATGGAACGAGTAGCTTTGATCACAAACGCATCATCTGTCAAGCAACATCCTTCTTTGACGACGATGAAAGCGACTATGAAGACGAAGATGATGAGAAAACAGAATCTAGCAAATACAAGGTTAACGATCAGCAAGTTAGCTCAGTGCCAATACCTGTAGATGCTCAATTGCAAATGCAACAGCAACAAAAACAAATTGATATGCTGATGGAAATGGTGAAGAATCAGCCTCAAATACAGCTGCAGCAACAACAACAACAACAACTACAACAGCCATTGCAATCAACAATTACGGAGGAGAATGAACTACTTCCACCCCCATTACCAGGAATGTTTGATGATAAAGGAGAAGAAGAATTATTAGACACTTCTACGCAGTTCAATACGGAAGAACCGCCAGTTGCAATCTCTACTCCGGTAACATATACACAAGGTGGCGTCGCGCCAGTTGTACCACTAAAAGCAATGCTTTTCATTGATGGCACGTGGCTATATTACAGTCTATACAGAAGAAAGGAAGAATTTGATCCCATTGTTAAAAAATTTGGAAAGGGATGGCAATATCGCTATAGAATTAATTGGAATGCATTGCCAAGAATAGTTTGTGAGCAGATCGTCGGACAACAGATAAACCTGGTACGTCTCCAATCTCAATCTAAACGTTTTTCCCTCTACTTATATCAATGCATACCTTCTCATCATTTTATCTCTTCTCTACAGGGCTGGTCGTCGTCCACTGGAATACCAGCAAATTCAGACCCAAATACAATGCAGGCTAGCGGACAACGTCCGGTTGAAGTCGTTCGTGCTTCCGTCTTTACATCATACAAAAAGAATACGGATCCGAAGTCTTTTCGTGTAAAAATGTACAATGATATGGCTGATGCAAATTATGATATTCACATGTTGGAAAGCACTAGCAACGGGCCGGAAAAGTGTGTTGATATTTCCCTTGCAGTGGAGATGCTTCATTATGCAACAGTTCCGAATGCTTACGATGTTGCAATTTTACTGAGTGGAGATAAAGACTTTATACCTGCCATGGTTCGCACTAGACAAAAAGGTAGAAAAGTTGGTGTAGTGTCCATGCGGACAGGTTGTAATCGAGCGCTCTACGAAAGCCCCCATATCAAAGATTTTGACGTCGTATGGATTGATGACTTTCTGGATCGCCTTCTCGTCCCTTTGCCTGCTGACCAAGTAGGCAGGACAGTAAAAAGTGTCCATGATAGGGGATTTCTCTCTGCGTTTACAATTACAAAAGTTATACTTGATTTTGCTTCACAATCGCCTTATGGTAAGGTATCGTCGAGAGATGTTGGTCGCTATTTGAAAAACGTTGAGTTGCCCGGTGGAACTAGTCTTTTGGACGATGTAAAAGTTGGACAAGGTGGTTTAAGACGCTTTCTTCAAGATCGTATGCCAATGGTTTTTGATGTCACTGATCGACCTCAATATCTTTCCCGTGATCCAAATGATAGATCGTACTTCATTGCCAAGAAAGAGGGTGCAGTAGATTTCCTGATTGAAGAAGCCAAGCGAACAAAGTTTTCACCGAAAGAAGCACAATTCCTCAAGACGTACCAAACTGATATCGTAGAAAAAGGGGTTGAAGAAGATGTCTATTATTACACAACGGAGGCGCTCGAAGGAGTCCCAAATGGCTATGCTGGCATAAATGATAACGTAGCCTTTCCAGGTGGAAATTCTTATATCGGACAACAACGACAACAGCGCGACCCTCCAAAGGTTGACTACTCGACGTTCACGGTGGCGCAACTAAAGGAGGTTTGCAAAGATATGGAACTTCGTGTAACTGGCCGAAAAAACGAATTGATTGAACGAATAATAGAATCCGATGAAAGAAAAATGATGAATAGTGGTCTTGGAAAAACTAATGATTCCACCACGAGTGGCAATGGAAAGATAGAGAAATATTTGGTTGATCTAGTGACATATTACATCATAGAGAGCAGAGGGTATGCATCGTCCCGAGATCTAGGACGCTTCCTAGCAACGAATAAAGGAAGTGGTTCAAATGCTAACTCAGCCCTATCCGAATTGAAAGACACTTTTGGAGGAGTCGCTGCCTTTCTGAATCAAAGAAGCAATATCTTCACCACTGTTCGAGAAGCCAGTGATGGAGATCCCATGAACTATAGTTTTGGTATCAAGCTAAAAGATCCCAGTGACATTCCAAATGTTAGGTCTAATGATATTCAAACTCCAGCATTCTCCTCTAGACCTGCTCAAACTCTCGATCTTAAAGTCGATGCTCACATCGAAGAGTTATTGAGAGAATACTTACACGCTAGTGGAGGCGAGGCCACATCAAGAAATATTGGACGCTACCTTGCTGCTAATGCAGCATTAGAATCTAGCAATTCTTCCAACAATGGAAGTGGGGGGAACTCTAAAAGAAATACAGCTCTGAAACAATTGAAGAAAAACTACGGGAATCTTGCATCATTCCTGAATTCAAAAGAAGAAACTTTCGAAATTAATTCAGAGAGCGTGCAAGATGGTAGTGGAGAAACCGACCAACCATCAGATCATTCATTTGGTGTGCGTCTAAGATAAGTCTGAAAATGTTGTGTTGCAGAACCGTTAAAAATAGCTAGTTATTTTATAGCCTTTGTAAAAGTGCGTATGTTAATCGAAAATGGTGGGTACGTCTTTCATAGACGTAAAAACAGGTAAACACGAAGTCATTATTATTTTAAACCCTGTTGGTGGGAGAAAAATGGTGGCCAACGATATTATGGAAAATTCCGAAAATTAAAGAAAATTTCTGATTTTCGAGCACCTACTATAAGAAACTAATTGGCGCATTATACACAGGGTATCGCATGTAAAAGAATAATATATATCTTATAGATGTTGCAAAGAATCAAAATGCCCGTTTTCTTTTCATTCTTGCGAGAGCAGCTTTTGGCTTCTTGTTTTTGAAGTTACGGTACTGACAAGGTCAATAATACGGTGGGAAACGCTGATCTATTTCAATTTGGATGCACACGCATTCATGAAAACAAACAGGACACGTAGTATTAATACTGAAATTGAAACCTAAGTTATCCTGTGCTCTAAACAGAGTCATTGATGCAAACAGAGAGCAAAAAATAATTTGTTACCAAGATGGGAACATGTATGAGCAAAAGTGCTACGACTGCGGTCACTGTAACCGATAAGACAAGAGACAATGAGACGATTCCATTACAAGCAGAAAAGGGTTTGACCGACAGACCTCCTGTCCACCCTGTCGGTACCTCTGATCGTCTATCTATGTCTGGTCGCGGATCTGCAGCCACGCTTCCCCGCACAGACTATGTCCCTGGATATAGTTCTGGCGCGTCTACTCCTTCTCAAATGGACGATACATCCGTTCATAGTAGCAATTATGGTGATACTTTGCACAACCCCAAGAGTCTCAAACACTCTGCTAGTGCCATTGGTCTTGAGCAATTGATTGATGACAAGAAGAATAATGGTTTGGCGAACAATATTGTGCACATGGAGATACCCTTCGGAAAACCAATCGAAGAAGTTTATGATGGAGTTCACGATGGCCCTGTGCTTGGATCTGGGATCTCTGGTCTTGTGCGGCTTTGCAAGCATAAGAAAACGGGTAGCAACTATGCAGTCAAGTGCCTTGATCTTGGACTAGTTGAAACTGATGAAGGTCTGCAACAACTCCGTGAAGAGATTGCGATTATGTGCCAGCTTGATCATCCAAACATTGTGTAAGTTCTGCGCTTGTGGCAATGAATGAACTGTGAAAGGTCCACCGTCGCATTGATTCAAACCTCTTATCATGATATTTTGATCTTTAATAATAGGCGTCTTGAGGAAGTTTACGAAAGCAGGGATGAAATTTATCTTGTCCAAGAGCTCTGTGTAGGTGGTGAACTATTTGATCGTTTGGATGAACAACCTGATTATCACTACACAGAATCGCAGTGCGCAAAATTAGTTAAACAAATGCTATGCGCTGTCCGGTATTGCCATTCCAAGGGAATTATCCATCGCGACCTCAAATTGGAGAACTTTTTATTCAGCACAAATGAAGCTAAGTCAGAATTGAAAATGATTGATTTTGGTCTTTCGAAGCATTTCAAGTATGGAGAGGTCCAGCACGAGGCGGTAGGAACTCCATACACTGTTGCTCCAGAAGTCATTCATGGTGCATACGACGAACGATGTGATGTATGGGCGATTGGTGTCATCACTTACTTGCTTCTCAGCGGAGATCCCCCCTTTGGAGGGTGTGGAGGCCCAGAATCTCTGATCGAAGTTCGTTCCAATATCCTTGCAGGTCGATTTGAGTTTGAACCACAAGAGGTTTGGTCTATTGTGAGTGAAGATGCGAAGACATTCATAAGCAATTTGCTTGTCACCGATCCTATGGCTAGGCCTACTGCAAGAGACTGTCAGATGAAGAAGTGGCTGAGAGTTTGGGCTAATAAGGGCAAGAAGGCGAGCGACAACCTTTTAAATAGAGATGTTGTGAAAGCACTCGTGAATTTCAAGGAGTACTCAGACATGAGAAAGCTACTGTGTGAAGTACTCAGTTTCACGTTGTTGCCAGAGCAAATCACAGATCTTCGTCAAGAGTTTGAAAAATTGGATATCGATGGATCTGGAGAAATTTCTCTCAAGGGCCTCAAACAGGTGCTCATGCGTGGAGCTGGTGCAGGCTCTCTTGGCGCCTTAACTGAGGAAGAGATTGAAGATATTTTCAATGCAATGCGTGTCCGCAAGACCGAGACTCGTATTCATTGGCACGAATTTATCGCAGCAGGATTAAGCCAATGTAAGGTAGATGAACGCAACTTGAGACTTGCCTTTGATCGCCTCGATGCTGATCACAAAGGTTACGTAACATTTGAAAATATCATGGACATGATGGGGAAGGACGGAACTGATAGTGAAGATGAGATGAGAGCCATGTGGGCAAGCTCCATGAAAGCTTGCAAGTGTCACGATTCACAAATCACATATGATGATTTCCTTCTATTGATGAAAGGGCAGACGATGCAGGGAAAAGAACTATCTCCCCGCAACGTTCACACCACTCTTAATTGCACCGTCTCTGCAGGTGACCCAATCGCATTGCCTAGTATGGAACGAGGATCCGCGTTGCCAAGTATGATCATGGAGCGTGGGAGTCTTGACATACTTCATGAAATGTCTGACACTAATACAGATGATGACACCGACGATCTTGCACCACTATCCCCAGGTAAGCCAAATGGCGGTCCGTTCCTGATGATGCCACTCTCTGGTGGATTCGTTGCAAGTGATAGTTTTGAAGATGACGAACCGATGACAATGGATGATGACGATGATAACGTTGACGAGAGGATCTCAGCAGCTGCGGATAAGGAAGTTCAGCTGCAGATGAAACAAATAGATCCTGTTTTAACTCCTCCGCAGTCTCCAGTGCGTAGTCCAAAAGATTTCGTCACACCCGTCCCCCCAGGGAGATTCACGCCCTCTTCCGAAAAATTCACAGGCTTGCGTTCTTCCATGCCCTCTTTGCCAGATTCGCGGGACTTGTCCAGACGCCGTTCCCGATCGGTGGATGATCAGGACTACTCGAGTTCTCCAAAATTAGATCAAGAACAAGACGTTGAGGTTGCTGTGGTGCAAGATATCAGGCGTGCAATGATACTTCCTGAGCACAGCGCCCGCCTAACGACGACCGAAGATGGTGGCGATGATGACAAGCTTACTCCGCTTGTTGCCAACCGTAAGCTTTATCGTGCTCATAGACAGATGCGTCTCGCTGTTCTTGAGGCAAGCAAACGTTTCGAGGAAGAGCAATTGAGAAGAACAAAGGCTGAGTTGCAGCTAGAGCAAGCTCAGCAGCCACCAGATCCTCGGCACTTCGGTGCCGGGCTTGTCATGAAACGCGGGAAAAAGAAGGAAGTGTCTTCCAATCAAATCAGACACCTCATGTCCGAAAGAATGGATACGCAAAAGACAATGGTTGATATTGCGGCAAGAAAGGGTGGCCGTGGCAGACGTGCTCGCAAGAAGACCGTTTCTGACATGTCCGGTATGCTTATGATGATTCCGCCTACTGAATTTCCTCCCACTAAGGATACGCCTGAACCAGTCAAGGTTGAACCATCAAATGATGCCATTGACGACGTCACGAATATGGCACTTCATGATATTGCTGAGCCAGAACCTACTGTTCTTGGAGTATTCAGACCATCAGTTGACCCATTTGAGCAAATGGGTAAATCGATGGCTTCTTTCCTCGGCAAGCCTCTGTCTGCAGCTTCTCAGCAATATCAAAACATGATGCCCAAGAGAAAGAGTTCCATGGAAGAATACGATAATGACATCGATAGATCCAGCTGCCTCAAGCTATCAGCCTCAGATGGAGAACTTAATTTCACAAAGCCTCTCTAAAACTGTAATCTGCGATTAATAATGCGGTTTACTGTAACTCAGAAAAATTGTATTGCTACTATTGCCTGTTCCTAGACTGGTGTTCGCACGAGCTTTCAGTTTTTTCTTTTATATTAATTTATTGTGGCCTTCTTCTACGGTGGCGTCATTACTCTATACTACTACAGATGATGATAGCTTCTTGAGCATAAAAATGCTGCTGAGAGCTTCCTGGACGGAAGCATCAGGAGTGGAAGCTCCAGAAGTGACTCCCATGACAACATCCTTGCCCATATCCGTAATGAATGGCTCGGTAATAATATCTCCTGCCATGTTACGGTGCGTAATAGTGTTATCAGCTTTAACACAATCTGCACGGTTGATGTGGAACGAACGAATACCAGCTTTTTGGGGAATCTCGAGAAGGTGGGCGGTATTGGATGAGTCCCAGCCTCCAACGACAAGGATAAAGTCCAGTCCAAGCTTCTCTGAGTTCTCGACAAGTTCTTGAACTGCATCTTGTCTCGTCTGCAAAATATAGTAAAAGAAAATGATGAGTGCGGTTCCAAGATAATAAAAGGAAATGATGAGTGCGGTTCCAAGATAATAATCAAACAATTCATACAGTAATCATTATCCTAAAGTACGTACCTGTGTAGCGTCACAAATGGTATCAAATTCCAAATAATGACTTTTAATATCCACAGGTCCGTATTTCTCCATCATAGTTACTTGTAACATTTGACCAATTGCACGAGTCTCTGTCTTGTACATTGTAGTCTGATTTGCCAAACCAAGGTTAACTAACATAGTGTCAGGATCAAATCCCTCCGAGACAGCATTCTTGAAATACTCCATGAAAGCTTCTTTCCCTTCTCCAGTCTTGATATATTCCACTACCATCTTCGCCTCATCCATATTCTTGACACAAATATAATCCTCACAGAAAGAAACGGTTGCCACTGTCTCCTCGTGCTCATACTTTCCATGAATAATGGAAGTCAATCCCTTCTTCTGATGCTTATCTACGGTATTCCATACCTTGGAAACCCAGGGACAAGTTGTATCCACCACCTCCACATCCTTGTCGTTGAACATCTGCATTTCTTCAAAACTTGCTCCGAATGCTGGAAGAATAACAACATCATTGTCATTCACAACAGAAAAATCCTTACCGCTCGCGCTGTTCGATTTTTCGATAAAGTTAACATTCATGTTATGGAGATTATCATTCACTTCAGGGTTGTGAATGAGCTCGTTGGTAATGTGCACTTTGCGATCGGGAAAGTGTTTGACGGCTTCATAAGCTAATGCGATGGACCGTTCGACTCCCCAGCAGAATCCAAAGGAATCAGCGAGGTGAACTTTCACGCCGTCGCGTTCGATGACGTATTCGTTGGCTTTCAAGGTGTCCACGAGCTCGGATTTGAACTGGCCTTCCATCGTGGCTTCCACATCTTTGCGAACTTCTTTGAAACCGTTGCGAAAGAATTGATCCGATTTCATGAATCGGAGGCGTTCGTTCTTTTTAGAGATCTTTTTTTCTTCGGATGTTTTTTCCGACATTCGGAGAGGCGAGGATGAGAATCTGGTGGATAGGCTGGGATTGGGAGCGAATGCCGAGGCAGTGCCAGCAGCAATAAGGAG
>Ga0307981_1000907_pt1 | contig 28443 bp, 27 predicted proteins | sample OrgLakmetagen987_FD_201849 | JGI IMG/M metagenome (GOLD analysis project Ga0307981, IMG submission 201849) | Saline water microbial communities from Organic Lake, Antarctica - #987 | ecosystem: Environmental > Aquatic > Non-marine Saline and Alkaline > Saline | place: Antarctica: Organic Lake... | reverse complement strand
AGACATATCCATGGTGAGGCGGGGCTCCTGAAAATCTGCTTTTTTGGCTTCGACACCATAAAATTACAGCTTTTCAGAACGTTACGCCACCCTCACCAACACCTCATGCATAATTCGGGCTAATACGCCCATATTGCCACCCAAGCGGCACCCTGAATAAGAATGCCCAACCGATCAGAAATGGCGGGCCGTTGATGATGGAAACGATCGTTTCCAAAATTGGCCTCCTGCCTTGGCTTGTCAGGATAAAACAGGCGATGCCGAACCAGATGTCTTGGAAATGGCTAAAACCCTAAGGATAATTGTGGTGGAATCGTCATGAAAAGACCTTTTGTTCGACAGAATTCAGAATGATTAAAGACATCATCAGCAAAGATATTGTTTCCATCGACAACCCAGTTAGGAGCAATAGCCAATGTCTGTTATCATTAAGAACGACGCTTTCATCACTGCCGAAGTCATGAACTTGATCACCCGCGAGCGCGAACATGTTTTGTCATTCCGCGAGTGGAAACACCGCCTTGCCGGATATGGCTTTAGCGTGCGCAATACAGAACACGGTCACGTGCTGGAAACCTTGCCGCATCACGTAGAAATATGTGTCTTGCCAGCCGAGCTTTGCGATTGATCTAGTACGATAAGGCAGCGGTTATTACCTGCCGGGCACATCATCCCGCGCGGGGGCGGTTTCCCAGTTATCGATCACGTGCATCGCTTCGTCAGCGGTTTCAACGAACCTGAACAGATCCAGATCCTCGGCCGAGATTGTGCCTGCATCCGCCAGCGCATCCCAGTTTATGATCTTTTCCCAAAAGGCGCGCCCGAACAGCAAAAACGGGATGCGTGACATGCGTCCGGTCTGAATCAGCGTCAGTGCCTCGAACGTTTCGTCCATGGTGCCAAAGCCGCCCGGAAAAACGCAAATCGCCCGTGCCCGCATCAAGAAATGCATCTTTCGGATCGCGAAATAGTGGAAGTTGAAACACAGCTCGGGTGTGACGTATTCATTCGGCGCTTGTTCAAAAGGAAGCACGATATTCAACCCGATGGATTGCCCACCGGCATCCACGGCACCACGGTTTCCTGCCTCCATCACACCGGGGCCGCCGCCTGTGACAATGACGTTTTCCTGACCACCGGTTTCCATTGATTTCAATGTCATCAGACGTGCGAATTCACGTGCTTCCTCGTAGAAATGGGACAAGTCCGCCAGTGTCTTGGTGCGCGCCTTGTCTTTGTCGACTGGTGCCGGAATGCGCGCGCCCCCAAACAGAACAATCGTCGATGTGATGCTATGCGCATCCAGCTCCATCTCGGGCTTGAGCAGTTCCAGCTGCAAGCGAACCGGGCGCAAGGCATCGCGACCCATAAAGTCCTGATCGGTGAACGCCAAGCGATAGGCGGGGGCCCGGGTTTGCGGCGTGTCAGGTACGTCTTTGGCTTTGGCGCTATCAGCGACAGCGCCACGCAAAGGATGGCGGGTGGTTTCGGTCATCAAAATCTCCGGTCAATCTGTTGCCGTCAACATGCCCGTGTTTTGAACAAATGACCACGCTGGCCGTTATGATTGCGTGCACTTCGTGACAAGGGTATAGGCATGCGCAACACTTGATCCTTTCAATATCCCTTAGTTCCGGAGCCAACCCCATGTCGAACGCCCAACTTGAAACTGCAATCGAAGCCGCGTGGGATGCCCGCGACACAATTTCATCCTCGACCACGGGTGAGCAACGCGATGCGATCGAGGACACTTTGAACGCGCTCGACAGTGGTAAGTTGCGTGTTGCCGAGAAAATGGAGAGCGGTGACTGGCACGTGAACCAGTGGGCAAAAAAAGCTGTTTTGCTGGGTTTTCGGATCAAGGATATGGAACATCAATCGGGTGGCCCGCAAGGTGCCGGTTGGTGGGACAAGGTAGACAGCAAGTTCAAAGGCTGGGGTGAAGACGACTGGAAGACAGCCGGTTTCCGTGCTGTGCCAAATTGTGTTGTCCGCAAATCCGCCTACATCGCGCCCGGCGTGGTTTTGATGCCGTCGTTTGTGAACATCGGTGCCTATGTTGACAGCGGCACTATGGTTGACACTTGGGCGACCGTTGGATCGTGTGCTCAGATCGGGAAAAATGTCCACTTGTCCGGCGGTGTCGGCATTGGTGGCGTGCTGGAGCCCATGCAGGCCGGCCCGACGATCATTGAAGACAACTGCTTTATCGGTGCGCGCTCAGAGGTGGTTGAGGGCTGCATCGTGCGCGAAGGGTCGGTTTTGGGCATGGGCGTGTTCATCGGTCAGTCGACCAAGATTCTGGATCGCGAAACCGGCGAAGTCATGTACGGTGAAGTGCCATCAGGGTCGGTTGTCGTCGCGGGATCCATGCCGTCGAAAAACGGTGTGAATTTGTATTGCGCGGTTATCGTCAAGCGGGTGGACGAGCGGACGCGGTCGAAAACGTCGATCAACGAACTGCTGCGCGACTAACTGGAACAAAATCTGCCCTTGGGGGTTACCCCGCAGGACAAACATAAAAGGAATGCACAGATGGGACTTGGGTTGATTGGATCGATCATCGTAGGTGGCCTTGCAGGTTGGATTGCCAGCATGATCATGAAAGCAGATACCGGGATTTTTGCAAATGTCGGGTTGGGGATCGTTGGCGCTGTGGTGCTGAACTTCATACTGGGTCTGCTTAATATCTATGCGGCAGACGCTTGGCTCACTCAGCTGTTCGTGGGCCTTGTCGGCGCATGTTTGGTGATCTGGGCGTGGCGCGGGTTGCGCGGACGCAGCTGACCCTTTTCAGACGCGTTAGAACCAGTTAGGGCTGCTGCATCTAAATGCGGTGGCCTTTTTTATGTCTGATGAGAAAAAACAAAAAAAACCGTCTCGCCAGCAGGTATATACTTTGCTGGTCGAAATTGGGCGCAAAGAGGGTGACGGGCTGCCCGACAAGGCTACGGGCGCGGCGCTGATGTGTTTTGCCTCTGGCATCGACGAGGCCGAGGCCGTTCGTGAAACCGTAGCGATCTTGAAGCAGGCTGATACGAATCCGTTGGATGTCACCGGATACGGCACGCTGGCGGAACGCGAGGCAGAAGGTCACGAGATTGATGACGAAGAACGTGCCTTGATGGCGCGGGCCTTGGACGAAAATTCCGTGATCGTTGCCCAGATGACTCCGTTTTTCGACTGATCAGGCCGCGCGCCGGCTTGCCAGTGTGATCGCTTCGAACCATTTCAGCACTGAATGCGCGGGTTTTCCGTGTTCGGGAAGGTCGTTGCGGTCGAACGTTGCAAGCACACTGCTGGCCAAGGGGATCGGCTGGCGGCGCAGGCGCCCGATATACAGGCTTTCCGCCGCTGTTCCCGCAGCCAGCAACGTTTCATGTGCGGGCAACAAAAGCTGTGAATAGGTAATTGTCGGTCCGCAAGTTTCGTACAAGGCAGCAAAGCCATTCACCAGATGGCGCGCCGGAATTAATACCGCCTCTTTGTTGAACAAATAATCAACCTCTGGCCCGTCGATGACCAACCTTTGATCCGCTGATACGATGATGTCCTGCTGTAGCCCGAAATACGGGGCGCGCAAACGCACGGGCGCAAAGCTACCACGCGCCGGAACAGTTCGCGATACCCGCTGCAGTACTGGCACCACACCGGATTTCTGTGTCATCACGGTATCGCCCCGTCCCAGGTGTGACAGCGCTTTATACCCCCACGGCGTCGCCAGCGGGGTCGAGGGTAGCATTGAGGGCATAGGCCCGACAGGTTCAATCCGGTTCGACAATGCGGCAAAGATCACATCAGTCGAGCATGTCTGGTCCCCATGGCCCAGCATCATGTCACGCAGGTCTTGCATCGCGATAGGCTTTGGATTTGGGACGGGAACCGTGACGACACGGTTGCTTTCGGGTTGTTCCATGGCAAGACGGCCCCATCTTGCGGTGCTGTCCCACGAATAGGTGATGCGCAAGACGTCACTGCGACCGCTATCTTTGTGCTGGATCGCCGCATGGGTGATGTCGTTTCCCTGAACCTGCACCAATGCGATGCCACCGCCCGGAATTGCCTGAAAGGTCAGGCTGCGCAGCCAGGGAAAGGTCGATTTATAACCCAGCAAAAGCTGGGGACGTCCATCGGTGGCCTGCCGGGTCTCGAACATGATGCTGCCGCAGGTCAGCAGATCCTCAGGTTTTTCGCAGCAAACCGGCCCATCCTGTTTGTCGTTACCAATTCCCATCAAAGAGAACCGGCGTTCATTTTTATCTGCAAGGGCAAGCCATGTCATCGCTTAAGCCACCTTGCCCGAGAGCGGGATATTTGCGACTGGCCCCGGGGGCTTGTTAAATCCTTGGCGTTGCCTGTCGACATGATGATGCTGTTGGCCAGATCAAGGGCGGTTGTGCCCTCGCCACGTGTTGTAATCAGAATTGCCGATGCTGCTACCATCCCAGTTGCCCTCAAACATTGTTCGAGACAGCACAGATATGTGTGATCCACCAAAGGGGTATCCCCTATTTGTGGCCATGTTCTGTATTTTGGAGGACCCGGTTTTCCGGTGTCACGCCTGCTGTTGCCCTGCCTCGGGTGTTTTTATTGATGCAAAGGTAGCATGGAATTTGTGGCGCTGGTAACCTTTTACTTCACTACCCCCTTGGCACCGCGGTTTTTTGGTCACAAGTGTAGGGAAAGCATCAGAATTAACGCCTTAAGGAGCCCTTATATGCCCGCCATAGACCCCGTCGAACTTACAGCGCAGTTGGTCAGATGCCCGTCTTTGACGCCGGCCGATGCGGGGGCCCTTGATATTTTGCATGATTTGCTTTGCGACGCGGGGTTTGATTGCGCGTGGGCCGATCGCGGTGGCATTCGCAATTTGTTTGCGCGCTGGGGGAACAAGGGCAACACGCGGTGTTTCGGGTTCAACGGGCATACGGATGTTGTGCCCATCGGGAACGAGGCCGACTGGACCTATCCGCCTTTCGGGGCGCAGATCAAGGACGGCGTCATGTATGGTCGGGGCACGACAGACATGAAATCAGGCGTTGCCGCTTTTGCCGCGGCTGCCGTTGATTTTGTCCGCGATACCCCGCCAGACGGGTCGATTGTTCTTACCATTACCGGCGATGAAGAGGCTGAAGGCGTCGATGGCACTCTTGCATTGCTCGATTATATGGAAAAGGCGGGCGAGCGGATGGATGTTTGTCTTGTGGGTGAGCCGACATGCCCCAACACGATGGGCGAAATGATCAAGATCGGGCGTCGTGGATCGTTGAACGCGCATTTTCGGATTATTGGCAAGCAGGGCCATGCCGCCTATCCACATCGTGCGAACAACCCGCTGCCGGCGATGATGCGCTTGATGGATAACCTCGCGTCGTTCGAGCTGGACGCCGGAACGGATCACTTCGACCCATCAACTTTGGCGGTTGTGACGGTTGATACCGGCAACCCTGCAACCAACGTCATCCCGGCTGAATGTCGTGGTACCGTTAATATCCGTTTCAATGACACCCATTCGGGCGACAGCCTGACCAAATGGCTTGAGGGGCAAGCTGCACTAATTCGTGACGCGTTTGGTGTGCAGGTAGAGCTTGGGGTGAAAATCTCGGGCGAGAGCTTCATCACGCCCCCCGGTGCCCTTTCTGATCTGGTTTCCAGATCTGTTGCCGCCGAAACAGGGGTGACGCCAACCCTTTCCACGACGGGCGGCACGTCAGATGCGCGTTTTGTGAAAAACCATTGTCCCGTGGTCGAATTCGGCCTTGTCGGGCAATCCATGCACGCTGTTGATGAAAACGTGGAAATCGCACAAATCCACCAGCTCAAGTCGATCTATACACGCATATTGAAGGATTATTTCGCATGACGCTTGATATCGGGGTCAGTAACGATCTTGCCAGCTGTCAGTTGCTGCGGCGGATCGTTTTTATCGAAGAGCAAGGCGTGTCAGAGCTGGATGAACTGGACTCGCTTGATGACAGCTCGATCCATTTCCTTGCGACCGAAGAAGACCTGCCCATCGGAACAGCCCGGATGCAGATCAACGGCGATACCGCAAAAATCGGGCGGGTGTGTGTTTTGCAACCGCATCGCGGCACCGGCCTTGGTGCCGCCTTGATCCGTGCAGCGATTGATCAGGCGCGCAAGGAACCCGGCGTGCGCTTTGCCAAGCTGGGCTCACAGGTTCATGCGCTGGAGTTTTATGAAAAACTGGGGTTCAAGGCGCAGGGGCCGATCTATGACGACGCCGGCATCGATCACCGCGACATGGTTTTGACCCTTTGAAGCGAACACTGGTTATCATGGTCAAGGAACCGCGACCTGGGCGCGTGAAAACGCGGCTTGGTCGCGATCTTGGGATGACAGCGGCGGCATGGTGGTTTCGCCATCAGTCACGCGCGTTGATCCGGCGCTTGCAGGATCCACGCTGGGTTCTGGTGCTGGCAGTCGCACCGGACCGCGACGGGATGGTCAGCCGGGTTTGGCCAGCCCATCTGCCCCGATGGCCGCAAGGGCGCGGTGATCTGGGCGACCGGATGGGTCGGATGTTGCGCGCCGCACCCCCCGGTCCGGTTTGCGTGATCGGTGCGGATATTCCCATGATAGAGCGATGCCACATCGCGGATGCTTTTAGCGCTTTGGGCAAACATGACGCCGTTTTTGGCCCTGCGCCCGATGGCGGATACTGGCTGATCGGCCTCAAGCGGGCGCGGCCTGTCCCGCCGGCCCTGTTTGCGGGCGTGCGTTGGTCCACGCAGCACGCGCTTGCAGATACAGTCGCGACATTGCCAGGCCACAGCATCGCGCAGATCGCCACCCTGCAAGACGTGGACACAATCGACGATTTGCCCATGACGAACCGTGGTGTGCGTGCTACCTGCTAAGCTATGAGCAAAATACCGTCCAAGCCCGAAATCCTTGATTGGATATCCGCCAATCCCACCCTGACCGCCAAGCGCGATATCGCCAAGGCATTCGGGATCAAGGGGGCTGCCCGCATCGATCTTAAACGCACGCTGAAAGAACTGGAGGCCGAAGGGCATCTGGAAAAGCGCAAGCGCAGCTATCAAGACCCGGATCGCCTGCCACCCGTTTCCGTCTTGCAGATCAACGGTCCCGACAAGGATGGTGATCTATTCGCAAAGCCGATGGAATGGGCTGGCACAGGGGTGGAGCCGATTGTTCTGGTGATCCCTCGGGCGTCTGATCCCGCTTTGGGTGCCGGTGACCGTATCTTGGCGCGGCTGACACTGGTGAAGGGCGAAGATTATCACTACGAGGCCCGGCTGATCCGGCGGATCGGCGCGAACCCGCAACGGGTGCTTGGTATCTTTCGCAAGACGACCGAAGGCGGACGGATTGTCCCTATCGACAAGGGGGGCGACAAGGAATGGAGCGTTGCCACGGATGCGACCTATGGTGCCAAAGATGGCGAGTTGGTCGAGGCAGAACAGGCTGGCCCGAAGGGCCGTTTGGGCCTGCCACGTGCGCGAATTGTTGAGCGTTTAGGCGACCCCTCTGCGCCCAAGGCCGTTTCCCTCATCGCAATTCACCAGCATGGTATTCCTGATGCGTTTCCCGACGATGTGATGGCCGAGGCTGACGCGGCGACTCCAGTCGGCTTGAAGGGGCGCGAAGACCTACGCGATTTGCCGTTGATAACAATCGATCCCTCTGATGCGCGCGATCACGATGATGCGTGCTATGCCCATGCAGATGAAGACCCCAAGAACAGAGGCGGCCATGTGGTCTGGGTCGCGATTGCCGATGTGGCGACCTATGTCACGTCAGGGTCCGCCTTGGACAGAGAGGCGCGCAAGCGTGGGAATTCGACCTACTTCCCTGATCGCGTCGTGCCGATGCTGCCGGATCGCCTGTCGGGCGATTTATGCTCGCTTCACGAGGGTGTACCGCGCGCCTGTATTGCCGTGCGGATGGTACTGAACGCGGATGGCGAAAAGATCAGCCACAGTTTTCACCGCGGTTTGATGCGCTCGCCTGCGTCGCTGCATTACGAAGAAGTCCAAGAGGCAATCGAGGGGCGGCCAAATGATCGTACAGGCCCCTTATTAGAGCCTGTGCTAGAGCCTATTTACAAGGCTTACGCTGCTTTGAAGTCAGCCCGCGCTGAGAGGCAACCGCTTGATCTGGATCTGCCCGAACGCCGGATTGAACTTGATCCTGATGGCACGGTCAAATCTGTAAATTTCAAAGACCGTTTGGATGCTCATCGTCTGATCGAAGAGTTCATGGTTCTTGCCAACGTGGCAGCAGCAGAAACCCTGATTGCAAAGAAAACACCGCTGCTGTTTCGCATTCACGAAGAACCGACGATTGCCAAGCTGGATGCGCTGCGGGAAACGGCGCAGGCGGCCGGGTACACCTTGGGCAAAGGGCAGGTGCTGCACACACGGCATCTGAACAAGTTACTGAACGATGCGGCAGGTACGGACGATGCCGAGCTGATCAACATCTCCACCTTGCGGTCGATGACGCAGGCTTATTACGGTCCGGCGCATATCGGGCATTTCGGGTTGGCGCTGCGGTCTTATGCGCATTTCACATCACCCATCCGACGGTATGCGGACTTGATCGTTCACCGCGCGCTGATTACGGCGCATGGCTGGGGCAAGGATGGCCTGACCCCACATGATATCGAAGACATCGAACAGACCGGTGCTCATATCTCGGATACGGAACGCCGATCCATGACCGCCGAGCGGGACACGACGGATCGTTATCTTGCTTCCTATCTGTCCGAGCGTGTGGGCAATGAATTTTCAGGCCGTATCAGTGGGATTGCGCGGTTTGGTGCCTTTGTGAAGCTTGATGAGACCGGCGCTGACGGGCTGCTGCCGATGCGGTCGCTGGGGCGCGAATATTTCCACCATGACCAAGAAGCGAATACGCTTATGGGGTCGGATACCGGCCTAACGATCGGGATCGGGCAGCGTGTGACCGTTCGCCTGACCGAAGCGGTGCCCGTGACAGGCGGTATCGCGCTTGAACTGCTGACGCTTGAGGGTAAGGCATTGCCGCAAGGCGGGCGTGGACCAGCCGGGCGCACAAACCCCAAGCGTAAGGGCGTCAAGGCCAAGCGCAAGGCTGACAAGGTCAAGGCTAAGGTAAAACGTACCCGGCGGTAGATTGCGCAGCCTGCATAGGGGGCTTTCTAGGCTGGAAGTTTGACGCTAGTTTTGACGTATTGGCAAAGGGTGCATGGGTTATGAAGCAGGCGCGGGTTTGGGTGTTGGCAGCGGCGTTTGCAATGGCTGGTCACGCCGCAGTGGCAGCGGATCAGGCCACCGTTGAAACATCGGTGGCAGAGTTCGACGCCGGGCTGCAAACATGGATTGCCGGATTTCGGGCGCGCGCGTTGGAGGCCGGAATATCACCGGACGTATTCGATGCTGCGTTGAAGGACGTACGCTATAATGCTGATGTCATTCGCCGGGATCGCAACCAGTCCGAGTTCACCAAGACGATTTGGGAATATCTCGAAACTGCCACCTCTGATCTGCGGATTGAAAACGGGAAGAAAGCACTTGCCGGACAGCGCGCGGCCCTTGAACAAATCGAAGCGCAATACGGTGTCGACAAGGAAGTTGTCGTAGCCATTTGGGGGCTGGAAAGCGCTTATGGCACGTTTCGGGGCAGTGATAGTGTCATCACGTCCTTGGCGTCATTGGCCTATGACGGACGGCGACAGGCGTTTTTTGAGGCGGAATTGATGGATGCGCTGCATATCTTGCAGCGAGGCGATACCAGCCCTGACCAGATGACTGGCAGTTGGGCGGGCGCGATGGGGCATACGCAGTTTATGCCGTCGTCCTTCCAGCTTTATGCAGTCGATTTTACAGGCGATCACAAGCGCGACATATGGAGCGATGATCCGCGTGATGCGCTGGCCTCGACCGCCGCGTATCTGAAACACTTTGGCTGGACGATGGGCCAGCCGTGGGGCGTGGAGGTGCGCTTGCCCGGAGTATTCGACTACTTGCTGGCAGACAGAAATGTTTTGAAGTCTTCTGCAGAGTGGGCAGGGCTTGGCGTGGTAGATATGGGCGGCGCGGCAGTTGCAGACCATGGCCCGGCGTCAATTCTGCTTCCCGGTGGGGCAGAGGGTGCCGCTTTCATGATCTTCTCAAACTTCGAAGTGATTGAACGATACAATACTGCCGATGCCTATGTGATTGGGATCGGGCATTTAAGCGACCGGATTGCGGGTGGCGCTGCGTTCCAGCAGGGCTGGCCCGTTCAAGACCGCGCGTTAACGTTTGATGAGCGGATCGAGCTTCAGACCCGGTTAACCGCGCTTGGGTTTGATACGGTCAAGATCGACGCTAAAATCGGGCCACTGACGATCAATGCTGTCCGCAATTTCCAAGTGTCGCAAGGTCTTGCTCCGGATGGGTATGCATCGCCGCGGTTGCTGGATCGGCTTAGGTCAGCGCGCTGAGTAATTGTTGTCCAAGACCACAAGGAGGTCTTGGACGTGCTTTCCGCGAGGATTTCAGGCCCCTTTGAAGTGACTGTTAGCCCGGTGACATGCCGCGCAGGCGCTCTGATCTGCGGCGCAGCAGTTCGACAACCGTCAGCAGGCAGATCGAGATGCCGACCAACATTGTGGCAACAGCAAGGATTGTCGGGCTGATTTGTTCGCGCAAGCCGATGAACATCTGCCAAGGTAGGGTTTTCTGGCCGGCCGAGCCCACGAAGAGGACCACGACGACTTCATCGAAGCTGGTGATGAAGGCAAAAAGGCCACCCGAAATAACGCCAGGAAGGATCAGGGGCATTTGCACCCGGAAGAAGGTCGTGACCGGATTTGCGCCCATGTTGGCTGCCGCGCGCGTGAGGGAGCGGTCGAAGCCCACGAGCGTTGCTGTCACGGTGATGATCACGAACGGGATGCCCAAGGCCGCGTGTGCCAGAACGACGCCAACATAAGTGCCCTGCAAACCAACGCGGCTGTAGAAGAAATACATGCCCGCAGCCGAAATGATCAGCGGTACGATCATTGGCGAGATCAGGATTGCCATAATGGCACGGCGGAACGGCACGTGCGGCTGGCTAAGTCCGATGGCCGCTAAAGTGCCAAAGCTGACCGAAAGAAACGTGGCAGCCGGGGCGATCTTGATCGAGTTCCAGACGGCCCCCTGCCAGTCAGAACTGGTGAAGAAATCACGATAATGCTTAAGGGAATACCCATCCGGATCAAAACTCAGCATTTCAGGGGTGAAGGTAAAGAAATTCTCGGCGTTGAAGCTAAGCGGCATAATCACAAGGATTGGAGTGATCAGGAATATGAAGATCGATCCGCAAATTACCCGAAAGGTAAAGTGCCACAGCACTTGAGCCGGGGTCAGATAGGGCTCGATCTTGGACCGGTAACGGCCTTCGTAAAGCCAGAAACTGAACCAGCCGAAGAACCAGCCGAACGCGGCACCGATCAGCATAGCGGGAATGCCGGCCATGAAAAATCCAATTATGGCGAAGGCAATGACCGTGCCCCAGCGGCCAATTTTCTCGTTCTTTATGATTTGGGTCAGCAGAAACGCCAGCGCCGCCATCGTGATGGCACCAATGATGATGCCTAGAAAACCGCTGCCGTTTGCGGTGCCAACGAACAGTCCGGCAACCGCCCCTGCCGCTGCCGCGACAGGCACATAAAATGAGACGGGTTTGCGGGAGATTGGTGTGAGTGCGACCATTGCTTCAGCCCCCCAGTTTCACGTTATCGATGCCGACAATCTTGTCATAGGCATAGTAAAGGCCAAGTACGACCGCGAGTAGGATGGCACCAAGTGCCGCCGCCAGGCCCCAGTTCAGAGAGCTGGAGATGTGATAGGCGATCCTGTTCGAGATGAATGTACCGGTGGTGCCGCCCACAATCTCGGGCGTGATGTAGTAGCCGATGGACAGGATGAACACGAGGATTGACCCCGCGCCGATGCCCGGCACCGATTGCGGGAAATACACGCGCCAGAACGCGGTCCAATTCGTTGCCCCCAGTGATTTTGCGGCCCGCAGATAGCTGGGTGGGACGGTTTTCATCACGGAATACAGTGGCAGGATCATGAAGGGTAACAGGATGTGCGTCATCGCGATGATCGTACCGGTTTGGTTGTTGATCAAGGCCAGTCGGCTGTCATCTGCGACCACACCAAGCCAGACAAGGGTGTCATTCACTACCCCTTGTTGTTGTAGCATAACCTTCCACGCAGAGGTGCGCACAAGCAGCGATGTCCAGAACGGTAAGAGGACGAGGATCATAAGAAGATTGGCGGTCCGTGCCGGAAGGTTGGCAAGAATCCAACCGATCGGGTAGCCCAACAGGATACAGCTCAGCGTGATGCACATCGACATGAACAGCGTGCGCAAGAATAGCGTGCCGTAGATGCGTTGATTTTCGGGGCGGAATTCGGGGCCATCGGCTGATTTCTGCATGTCGACAGAGTTCAGGAAATAACCGTTGGTGAAATCAGGGCTGTAAGCGCGGATCGTTTCCCAGATCGGGGTCGCTACCCAGTCTTTGTCAATCTCGGCAAAAGCGGTTTTGTATTCCACGGTTTCAAAGCTGGATGCAGCGGCAGCGGCCTCGGCTATTTCTGCAGCACCTGGGCCTGAATAGTTTGCAATCGAGGATGCGGTATCACCGGTCAGATCATCATAGAAAACGGAATAGATCAGCGACCACGGGTCTTCTTCATACAGGTTATCTTCGTCTTCATTTTGAACAAAGTCAGCAAAGATCGTGTAATAGCTTGCGGTCTGTGGGAAGATTTCTGCGATCCCATCGCGCATTTCGAACTCGGGCTGGGGCGTGCCAGAATTTTCTTTCCAACCTTTGATGTCTGAGAGCCACGCATCAGAGCCAAGAACTTCATTCCAGTTCTCGCCACTTTTCCAGAACGCGTTCAAATTTTCGAATTGGTCCTGATACACCTCGCCAATGTCATCCACGCCACGGCCGGATTTACGGAATAGGGATGACGCGCCAGTAAGTTCATAGTTCAGACGCGAACCAAGCCGCGTGTGCAGCTTGCGTTCTTGGGCGATGAAAATATCTTGGTAAAGGGCTTTATAAACAGACGCTTGAGGGATTTCTCCGCTTTCGGCATCCCAGTCTTCAAGGGCTGTCGTGGTGCGCGGAAGGGTGTCTGATACAATTTGATTTTCGACAGAGCGGAAAAGCATGTCGGCAATCGGTGCGATGAAAGTGACCATGACAAAGATCAGCAACGGTGCAATCAGCAGCAACGCGCTGAGCTTTTGGCGCCGAAGTGCTTTGTTCAGACTTCGTTTGAGGGGCGTGCCATCGGCTGCCAGCATCGGGCCGGAATATTCTTTCTCGGCGCGCTCTGCCTCAAGCGCTGTGGTCGAATTGTTTACATCGCTCATATCGTCCCCATGGGGTTGGATCGCTGTGAAAGTCGGAAAATGGAAAAACCAATAAGATGGAAGGGGCCGATGTGGCCCCTTCCGTTAGGTATGAACGCTTATTGCGCCAGCCAGGACTGGAATTTCGCGTCGATATCGTCGCGGTAGTCAGCCCAGAAGGCGTAGTTGTACAGGAACGTGTTCTCAGCGTTTGCCGGATCGGTTGGCATGTGCTGCTTCATGTCCTCTGGAACCAGTGGCGCAGAGGACTGGCGTGCTGGACCGTAAGAGATGTAGTTGGCTTGGTCAGCCAGACGCTTGGTGTCGGTGGCGAACATGATAAAGTCCTTCACGCGAGCCAATTTGGCATCTTCCAGACCGGCTGGAATGATCCAACCGTCAAGGTCAAACACCTGTGCGTCCCACATCATGCCAACGGGCTGGTCCTGCTCTTCGATCACGGAATACAGACGACCGTTGTAGGTCGAACCCATGAACACTTCGCCATCAGCCAACAGCTGTGGTGTGTCGGCACCGGCGGACCACCAGATTACGCTGTCCTTGATGGTGTCGAGCTTGGCCAAAGCCTTTTCCTGACCTTCTGGTGTTGCCAGAACGTCATAAACTTCGTCCTTTGCAACGCCGTCACACAGCAACGCCCATTCCATGTTGTTGATTGGACGCTTTTCCAGCGCACGCTTGCCGGGATATGTTTCCAGGTCGAATACGTCACAGATATCGTCAGGTGCATCGACGCCATCTGGAACCATGTCCGTGCGATAGCCGAATGTTGTCGAATACACGATCTGTGGGATATAGCAGTCAGATACGATCAGGTCGCCAAAATCGTCTTCTGCGCTCGAGCCGTCATCGCCTTTTGCCAGCAGCTCTTCTGGATCGTATTCCATCGCCAGACCTTCGTCGCACAGACGGATAGCGTCAGCGGCTACGACGTCGACCAGATCCCAAGTGATGTTGCCCGCTTCATTCATGGCGCGCAGCTTGGCAACGGCCTCGTTCGAGCTTTCGTCCCAAATGACGGACACTTCGGGGTGCATTTCGAGGTAAGGTTCAACATATGCCTTGAGCTGGCTGTTCTGGTAAGCGCCGCCCCAAGATACAATTGTCATCTCGTTGGCCATGTTGCCGTGTGCATCGGCCAAGGCCAATGTACCAGCGCCAACGATCGCAGACGATGCGAGTAGCGTTGTTGTAAACTTCATTTAATAGTCTCCCACTATATTGCCCGTTTTAGTCATAAGGATGTGATAACGGGTTTAACCACAGCCTTTTCTGCGCTGCCCTGCGTTGGGGCTGCGCTCTGCCGGGAGCGCTATGCGTCGAGCGCGCGGCAATCCTCTGCAAGCCAGCCGATTTCGATCTGCTGTCCCGGCTTCAGGCGAACCTGATCCGGAGCGTTGCGTGTTTTAATGATAAAGTTATCCGTTCCGGCGACGCGCAATCGCGTGCGGAAAATGTCGCCCATATACACGAACTCAAGCACTTCGGCTTTTAGCGTGTGAGCACCCTCGGCCATGCGGTCTTTGTTGAATTCGACGCGCTCGGGGCGGATCGACACGCGGGTGCGTTCGCCCGCTTTCGTCACGTTGATCGGCTTGGCTTCAATCATGCCGCCGCCGTCAAGCTGCACCATGCAGGTGTTGCCCTTGATCTCTTTTATGACGCCTTCAAGCGTGTTGTTCTCGCCAATGAACTGCGCAACAAAGCTATTTTCGGGCTCTTCATAAAGTTGATCTGGCGGCGCCAACTGCTGGATGCGACCGTTTTCAAAAACGGCAACGCGGTCAGACATGGTCAATGCTTCGGTTTGGTCATGGGTCACGTAAACAACAGTGATGCCAAGCTCGTGCGCAAGATGCGTGATCTCGAATTGCAGTGTTTCGCGCAGTTGCTTGTCCAAGGCACCAAGCGGCTCGTCCATCAGAACCAGTTCAGGTTCGAACACCAGGGCACGCGCCAAAGCAACACGCTGCTGCTGACCACCGGAAAGCTGCGCGGGACGGCGGCCGCCAAAATCACCCATCTGAACACGGTCCAAAGCAATCTTGACCTGCTTTTCACGCTCGGATTTGCCGATCTTGCGAACTTCCAAAGGGAAGGCGAGATTTTCAGCAACGGTCATATGCGGGAAAAGAGCGTAGTTCTGAAAGACCATGCCGATGCCGCGCTTGTGCGGTGGAATATTGTTGATTGATTTTCCATCAAGGCGAATGTCACCGTGGGTTGCTGTCTCGAACCCTGCGAGCATCATCAGGCAAGTTGTCTTGCCAGACCCCGATGGCCCAAGCATTGTAAGGAATTCGCCCTTTGGCATGGATAAGTTCAGATCTTTGACGACTAGGTTTTCGCCGTCATAGCTTTTCTGGACGCGTTCAAATTCTACAAACGCATTTTTTTCTGACGTATCTGCCAAAAGCTGGCTCCCCATGTAATGGTGCGGTGTTCCGCTCTTATTGATGCGAAGTTAAAGCCGTGTGTTCTGAGGTTTGCAACCAATTAACGACTGTATCGGGCAAAACACGACAATTGCAGGAAAATATCCTGTAACGCTGGAAGATTCAGTTGATTTGACTGCAAATTAAGCAGTTATTTCATCGGTTTTCCATTGCTGGGGGGCAAAAGCTGGCCCAAGTTGCGTACAGAAACACTCGTTAAGGATATTGATAATGCCCGCATCCGCCTCCGAAAAGTGCTTGTAAAATGACGCTGCAAGCGACTGTTGATCTGCTGGACCGGCTGATCGCCTACCCCACGATTTCTAGCGATAGCAATCTTGAAATGATCATCGATCTGTCTGGACGGTTGCAAAACCTTGGGGCGAGGACCCACATTTTTGTGGATGAAGCGGGCAGTAAGGCGTCGCTATTTGGCACGCTGGGGCCTGACATTTCGGGTGGCATTTTGCTGTCAGGGCACTCTGACGTGGTTCCGGTCACAGATCAGGATTGGGCAAGCGATCCGTTCAAGATCCGCGAGGCAGAAGGTCGCCTTTATGGGCGCGGTACGTGCGACATGAAGGGGTTTATCGCAGCAGCAGTTGTGATGGCCGAACGATATGCCGCGCTGCCACTGACGCGCCCGGTTCATTTCGCATTCACCCATGACGAGGAAACCGGATGCCTTGGCGCGCAGGCGCTGATCCCCGAGTTGAAGCGACTTGGCATCAGACCCGATATCGCGATTATTGGCGAGCCGACCGAGATGCGGGTGATCGAGGGGCACAAGGGCTGCTGTGAATATACGACGCGTTTCGAGGGGTTGGAGGGGCATGGATCTTCCCCTGATCTGGGCGTGAATGCGGCGGAATACGCAGTGCGCTATGTCGCGCGGCTGATGGCTTTGCGTGCTGATTTGCGCGCGCGCGTTCCCGAAACAAGCCGCTTCGATCCACCCTATACGACGATCAATATTGGGCGGGTCCAAGGGGGGCACGCGCATAATGTCATTGTTGGCAAGGCCGAGGTGGATTGGGAATTTCGCCCGGTGCAAACCAGTGATTTTCACTTTGTCAAAGATGTGATGGAGCAGTTCGTGGAACAGGAGCTGCTTCCGCAGATGCGGGCGATTTACCCCAAGGCCGATATCTCGATCGAGACTTTGGGCGAAGTCACTGGGCTGGAACCTATGGCTGAAAACGCCGCGCGCGATTTGGTGGCGGGACTGCTTGGCGCAAACGCGGCAGATGTGGTGCCGTTCGGCACCGAAGCGGGGCTATTTCAGCAAATGGGCATGGACGTGATCGTTTGCGGGCCGGGGTCGATTGCGCAAGCCCACAAGCCTGATGAATTCGTCAGTCTCGACCAGCTAGATGCCTGCCTTGGAATGTTGGACCGTCTGGGGCAAAAACTGGTGTAGGGGCGCAGATCTGCGCCCCTTGCCATACCTTCAACCCAAAGGCGAAGGCATGTCGTGTCCGTGTTCCTCTTCGGCGGCTTTCATCATGTCGCCATCTTTGAGCGCGGTATAGGTTTCATCCAGCGCCTTTTTCGCGCGGTCCATGAAGATGTTGATTTCTTCGGGTGTGATGACCAGCGGAGGAGAGATGATCATCCGGTCGCCCACGTGTCGCATTACCAGATTGTTGGCAAAGCACCGTTCGCGGCACATGAAACCGACAGTTCCCGCGTCGGAGGCAAATTTTGATCGCGTTTCTTTGCGCGGGCTAAGCGGCAAGGACGCCATCAGCCCCGAAACGTTGACACCACCGACAAGCGGGTGTTCGGACAGCTTGTCCAGTCCTTCTTTCAGGGCGGGTCCAGCCACGTTGTTCACGTGATCCAGAATATTCTCGTCCTGCAGGATGCGTAGGTTTTCCAGCGCAACAGCGGAACAAACCGGATGACCCGAATAAGTGTAGCCGTGGTTGAATTCGCCCGAATTGATCGTATGCGCGATCTCGTCGCAAACAATGGACCCGCCGATGGGCTGATAGCCAGAGCTGAGCCCTTTGGCGATGGTCATGATATGCGGCTTGATCCCCATGGTCTGGCTGCCAAACCATTTGCCGGTACGGCCAAATCCGGTGATGACCTCGTCCGCGATGATAAGAACATTGTATTTGTCACAAATGCGCTGGATTTCCGGCCAATAGGTGCTGGGAGGAACGATCACGCCTCCGGCCCCTTGGATCGGTTCGCCAATGAAGGCGGCTACATTATCTGCACCAAGCTCAAGAATTTTCGCCTCAAGTTCTTGGGCGCGGGCAAGGCCAAAAGCTTCGGGTGTGTGATCGCCCCCTTCGGCCCACCAGTCAGGCTGGTTGATGTGGTGGATACCGGGAATCGGCATGCCACCGTGTTCATGCATATAGCTCATCCCGCCCAACGATCCTGAGCCCATGGAAGAGCCGTGATAGGCATTTTTGCGGCTGATGAAATGAGACTTTTCTGGCTTGCCCTTCATCGCCCAGTAGGTGCGGACCATGCGGATGTTTGTGTCATTCGCTTCCGATCCGGAGCCGGCAAAGAACACGTGGTTCAAATCACCCGGTGCAAGGCTGGCGATTTCTTTGGCCAGCGCGATGGCGGGCACGTGGGATGTCATGAAAAAGGTGTTGTAATAGTTCAATTCCAGCATCTGGCGCGCAGCGACATCGGCCATTTCCTGGCGACCATAGCCGATATTGACGCACCAAAGCCCCGCCATCGCATCAAGGATTTCGTTGCCTTCACTGTCTGTCAGATACACGCCCTTGGCCCGTGTGATGATCCGCGCGCCTTTGGCAGCGAGTTCATCATTGGTGGTGAAAGGGTGCATGTGATGCGCAGCATCCAGCGCCTGCAGTTCAGCCGTGGGCATGTGGTTGGTGATGTAGGACATAGAAATGCACCTCGAAAAAAAAGGAAAAAACGTTAGTCGCAGAATATGATCAAATTATGCGGAGTCAATCGAATCACACGACGGTGGTCGCAAATTCCAAAGATGCCTGAAATTGCAAAATACCTTGGCCGACGTCTTCGGCCATTGCCTTGGCGGCGGCGTCGGGGTCTTGAGCCTCGAACGCGTCCAGCAGGTCGGCATGCATGTCGGGCAGGTTCGACGTCCCAAAACGGCCGCAGACAACGCGCAACGACGGACCAAAGCGCAGCCATAGGCGTGCCACGGTCTCGGACATGATCGGGGCATCTGCGCTGTCGAATATTGTGGTATGAAAGTGATAATTCCGGGTAAGATACTCCCCTATATCACCGCGCAAGATCGCAAGGTTCAGAGCATTGTCAATTTGCTTGAGCGTCTCAAGAGTTTCAGTACTCATACGCAGCGCTGCCCGTCTGGCCAACTCGGTCTCCAATGCTTGACGCATAAAACCAAGCTCCTTAAGGCAGTCTGTCGACAAGACAGGGACCGAGACGCGGCGGTTGCCCTGATGGACCAACGCGCCTTCAGCGATCAGCCTGCGCAGCGCTTCGCGAACGGGCGTCATCCCGGCCCCCAAGGTGGTGATCAGCCCTTGGATGGTCACGGCCTGACCGGGTGCAAGATCCCCGAATAGGATCTGGCGGCGCAGTTGTTCATACACGTGCTGATGGGCCGGAACCTTGACGGGTTCAGGCACGCCAATAAGCGGTAAGGTCTGTACGTTGGATTGTGCCATTCATGATGCCCAAAATCTGTTCATAGGGTGTAGCTTGCGCTGTCTGCGATTGAATGAAAGCATAAATCATCTTGTCCCAAGACGCAAAACTTGATCAAATTGATGAAAGGCTTGGACCAATCGGGCCTAGTAACGGGAGTATACAATGAAATATGGTATTTTAAGCGGCGTAGCCGCGTCTGCAATGATCGCATCCGCCGCTATCGGTGAAGAAGTGCGAGTTTACAACTGGTCAGATTATATCGACGAATCCCTGCTGGAAAAGTTCGAAACTGAAACTGGTATTGATCTGATCTACGATGTGTTTGACAGCAACGAAGTCCTTGAGACCAAGATGCTTGCGGGTGGGTCGGGCTATGACGTGGTTGTCCCTTCGGGTACTTTCCTGCAGCGCCAGATTTCCGCAGGCGCCTTTCAGAAGCTTGATAAATCAAAGCTGCCAAACATCACTAACATGTGGGACGTGATCGAAGAACGCGTGTCAAAATATGACCCCGGCAACGAATATGCGATTAACTATATGTGGGGTACCACGGGCCTTGGCATCAACGTCAACAAGGTCAAGGAAGTGCTGGGTGAGGATGCGCCAATCGATTCGCTTGATCTTGTTCTTGATCCCGCAAACATGGAAAAATTGGCCACGTGCGGTGTGCAATTCCTGGATGCGCCCGCTGAAATGATCCCTGCCGCGCTGCAATACATCGGTGAAAACCCCGACGCGCAGGACCCAGAGACGATTGCCAAGGCAGAGCCTGTTCTTGAGGCTGTTGCGCCATTCGTTCAGAAATACCACAGTTCTGAATACATCAACGCGTTGGCAAATGGTGACATCTGCGTAGCTTTCGGTTGGTCCGGTGACATCTTGCAAGCGCGTGACCGTGCCGCAGAGGCGGATAACGGTGTAGAGATCGAATATTACGCGCCGAAAGAGGGTGCGTTGATGTGGTTTGACAACATGGCGATCCCGGTAGATGCGCCAAATCCTGATGCAGCACATAAGTTTTTGAACTTCATGATGGATGCGGAAAACATGGCTGCTGCTTCGAACTATGTATATTACGCAAACGGCAACAAAGCGAGCCAGGAGTTTCTGCTGGAGGACGTGATCGGTGACACGGCGATCTATCCAGACGCAGAAACGCTTGAGAAACTCTATACCACTTCCCCATATGCCCCCAAAGTGCAGCGTGTTGTTACGCGGCTGTGGACAAAGGTTAAATCCGGCACTTAAGCTGGTTTGAATAGGGGCAGGACCTTGCGGTCCTGCCCCATTTTACGGCCCCCGCCCGTTTATGGGCTGTGCAAAGGAATGCCCCAAAGTGAGCCAGAAAATATTTGCCCCTTGGGATGACCCGGACGAAAAGCCTCTGATCCGGTTCGAGAATGTAACCAAAAAATTCGGTGACTTCACGGCGATCGACGATCTGACCCTGAACATCTATGAGAAGGAATTTTTTGCCCTGCTAGGGCCGTCTGGCTGTGGCAAAACCACGATGATGCGTATGCTGGCAGGGTTTGAAAACCCGACATCGGGCAAGATGGAACTGTCTGGTAAAAACATCGCGGGTATCCCGCCCAACAAGCGCGCAGTGAACATGATGTTCCAGTCCTACGCGCTGTTCCCGCATCTAAGCGTTTGGGAAAATATTGCCTTTGGCCTTAAACGCGGTGATATGGGCAAGCTCGATATCGCAGCACGCGTCGAAGAGATGCTCAAGCTGACGCGGCTTAGCAAATTTGCAGGCCGCAAGCCGCACCAGATTTCTGGTGGCCAAAGACAACGGGTCGCTTTGGCGCGCTCCTTGGCAAAGGCCCCGAAGCTGTTGTTGCTGGACGAGCCGCTCGGCGCGCTGGACAAAAAGCTGCGACAGGATACCCAGTTCGAGTTGATGGACATTCAAGAAGGCACTGGCACAACCTTTGTTATCGTCACCCACGATCAGGAAGAGGCGATGACAGTCGCCAGTCGTGTTGCGGTGATGGACGAGGGGCGCATCATTCAGGTTGCGACACCCGACGGCATCTACGAGGCACCTAATTCAGTATATGTCGCAGATTTCATTGGTGATGTGAACATCATCGAAGGTACGGCCAAGCCCGCGGGCGAGGGGACCTACCGTCTGGATTGGACCGAAAACGAAGCGCCGTTTCTGGCAACCTCTGAAGCGCCGTTTAGTGACGGGCAAAATGCGCATCTGGCGATCAGGCCCGAAAAGATTGCGATCACGGCCGAGAAACCCGATGACGCCAACAACGCAGTGCAGGGGAGCGTGCTGGACATCGCCTATCTGGGAAACCTCAGCACCTACTATGTGCAGCTTGCCGGGGGGCGAATTATAAAGGCGCAGACGGCCAACACCCGCCGGTTGTCGCGACGCAGTATTACATGGGAAGACAAGGTTTGGGTGTCATGGAGCGCCACGGCCGGCGTCTTGCTAGCGCAATGAATTTGCGTCGGTTCTTTCTGATCGCAGTGCCTTACGGGTGGTTGCTGGCGCTGTTTCTGGTCCCGTTCTTTATCGTTTTCAAGATATCGCTGTCTGATCTGGCATTGGCCATCCCGCCTTATACGCCAACCATGAAAGACGGCATTGGCCAGATGCTGTCCGCCTTTGATTTTGAGAACTTTGTCTTTCTGACGACAGACGATCTGTACTGGAAGGCATATCTAAGCAGCTTGCAGATTGCGTTGATCTCGACCGTATTGGCATTGCTGGTGGGCTATCCGATGGCCTATGGCATGGCGCGCGCCCCCGAGGAGTGGCGACCTACGTTGATGATGTTGGTGATCTTGCCGTTTTGGACCAGCTTTCTGATCCGCGTTTACGCATGGGTCGGCATCCTAAGCAACGAAGGGTTTTTGAACCAGTTCCTGCTTTGGACTGGTGTGATAAACGAGCCGCTGACCATTATGAACACGACGACAGCAGTTTATATCGGGATCGTCTATACCTATCTGCCGTTTATGATCCTGCCGATCTATGCGGCGCTGGACCGATTGGATGAATCCCTGATCGAAGCCGCAGAGGATCTGGGCTGCTCGCGCAGCAAAGCGTTTTGGCTCGTGACAGTTCCGCTGTCTCGCAACGGGATTATTGCCGGATGCTTTCTGGTCTTTATCCCGGCGTTGGGCGAATTTGTAATCCCGTCGCTTCTTGGTGGCTCTGGTACGCTCATGATCGGGAAGGTGCTGTTCGAAGAGTTCTTTAACAACCGGGATTGGCCCGTCGCCAGTGCGGTCGCTGTAATCTTGCTGCTGATCCTGATTGTTCCGATCATTCTTTTCCAGCGCAACCAGCAACGCCAGGCGGAGTCAGAGACATGAGGCGCGCAAGCTGGTTCAACGTCACATCGCTGACCTTGGGGTTCGCGTTTCTGTATCTGCCGATGGTCTTGCTGGTCATCTACAGTTTCAACAGTTCGAAACTGGTGACAGTCTGGGCAGGGTTTTCGACCCAATGGTACGGCGAGTTGATCCGAAACGATGCGTTCTTGGACGCAGCGTTGGTCACACTCAAGGTGGCCGTTGCGTCCTCGACGCTGGCGACAATCCTGGGGACCATGGCGGCTTATGTCTTGGTGCGAGGCGGGCGTTTTGCTGGACGCACCCTTTTTTCAGGCATGATTTATGCGCCCCTTGTTATGCCGGAAGTGATTACAGGCCTGTCATTGCTTTTGCTGTTCATCGGGCTCGGGATGGACCGTGGCGTGTTGACCATCGTGCTGGCGCATACGACATTTTCGATGTGTTACGTGTCGGTTGTTGTGTCGTCCCGGCTGGTGTCGTTTGATCGCTCACTGGAAGAGGCCGCGCTTGATCTGGGCTGTTCACCCTTTGACGCTTTCCGGCTCGTCACGCTTCCGATCATTGCGCCTGCGGTGATTTCTGGCTGGCTGCTGGCGTTTACATTGTCGCTTGATGATCTTGTGATTGCGTCGTTTACGACGGGTCCCTCTTCGACCACTCTGCCGATCAAAATCTGGAGCGCAGTACGCTTGGGTGTTTCGCCCGAGATTAACGCGCTTTCGACCATTATGATCGGTATCGTTACGGTTGGCGTCATCAGTGCCTCGTTGATCTCCAAACGCAATGCCGTCAAAGCACAGCAAGATATGCAAGCAGCGGAACGTGGTGCGACGTGAAACACATCTATGGCGGCTTTGCCTATAGCGACGCGCCGCGGGCCAATTGCTGGTGGGATCAGACTTGTGAAACGGTCGAACGGCCAGCGCTGCGCGGTGATCAACACTGTGATGTCGCGATTGTCGGCGGCGGCTTTACCGGCCTTTCGGCCGCATTGCATCTTGCCCAAGAAGGCGTGAAGGCCGTTGTTCTGGAAAGCCGTTATGTCGGTTGGGGTGCATCAGGGCGCAATGGCGGGTTTTGCTGTCTGGGCGGCGGACGGCTAAGCGACAAGACACTGGATCGCAAGTTCGGGCGCAAGGACCGTTTGGAATTTCACGCAGCCGAGCTGGCGGCGATCAATCTGGTCGACGCATTGACCACAGATCATGGTATCGAGATTGACCGACATTCCGACGGAGAGACCGAGCTCGCGCACCGTCCGAAGGACATGGATGATCTGCGAAACCGCGTTCACGAGATTAAGGAAAACTATGGTCTTGATGCAACGCTGATTGAAAGGTCAGCGCTTGCCGATCACGGTTTGACGGGTTCGTTTCATGGCGCGCTTACCATTCCGGCGGGTTTTGCATTGAACCCCCGTAAATACGTGACGGGATTGGCGGCTGCTGCAGAGAAAGCTGGTGCCGTGATCTACCACAACACCACCGCTCAAGAGATCAAGCAGTCCTCAGGTGATTTCATGGTGCAGACGGCAACGGGCACTTTGAAAGCGCAAAAACTGCTGATCGCGACGAATGGCTATTCCTCTGAAGGACTTCCGGATTGGCTTGGAGGGCGCTATATGCCTGCGCAATCCAGCGTGATCGTGACGCGCCCCTTGACCGATGACGAGATCAACGCGGCGGGCTGGTCGAGCAATCAGATGGTCTATGATACCCGGCATTTGCTGCATTATTTCCGGTTGCTGCCTGATCGGAGGATGTTGTTTGGCATGCGTGGCGGTTTGCTGACCGGGCCAGCTGCTGAAAAACGCGCAATTGCAAACGTACGGCGTGACTTTGAAGTGATGTTCCCGACCTGGAGACACGTTGAAACGCCGTTTGCGTGGTCTGGAATGGTGTGCATCGCTCGCGACCAGATGCCTTTTGTGGGGCCAGTGCCAAAGCGCGAAGGGATGTTCGCAAGCCTTTGTTACCACGGCAATGGTGTTGCGATGGGCAGCTATTGCGGGGCGCTGGTTGCAGATGTCATTCTGGGAAAGCCCAACAAACGTGCATATCCCAAATCCATGCAGAGCCCTTTGACGCGGTTTGAATTCGGCAGGTTTAGAAGGGCTCTTTTACCAATTGCCTATCTGGGCTATGCGATTTCCGATCGTTAGAAAGAATTGACACAATGTGCCGCTTGGCCCAGTTGGGTCTAAAATAATCAGGAGTGCACGCCGATGAAGATTGCGATGATTGGGACCGGCTATGTCGGGTTGGTTTCTGGCGTTTGCTTTTCGGATTTCGGACATGATGTGGTCTGTGTTGACAAGGATCCAAACAAGATTGCTCAGCTGGAAAAGGGCATCGTTCCCATCTACGAGCCTGGCCTGGATGAGTTGATGGCCAAGAATGTCACCGCAGGCCGGCTTTCGTTCACAGAAGATTTAAAGGCGGCGGTAGACGGGGCCGCCGCCGTGTTTATCGCTGTGGGCACGCCCACCCGCCGTGGTGACGGCCATGCCGATTTGACCTATGTTATGGCAGCAGCAGCAGAAATTGCGAATGCGCTTACGGGCTATGCCGTGATCGTCACGAAATCGACAGTGCCGGTCGGGACAAACCGGCAGGTAAGAAAGGTCATCTCCAAGGCCAATCCTAAAGCCGAATTTGACGTGGCATCCAATCCGGAGTTCCTGCGCGAAGGTGCTGCGATTGACGATTTCATGCGACCCGACCGTGTCGTTGTTGGCGTTCAGACGCCGCGCGCAGCAGAGGTGATGAACGACATTTATCGCCCCCTTTCGCTGCGTGACTTTCCAATCATGTCGACCGATTTGGAAAGTGCCGAGATGATAAAATATGCAGCAAATGCTTTTCTGGCGATGAAGATTACCTTCATCAACGAGATTGCGGCGCTGTGCGAACGCACAGGCGCTGACGTCAAGATGGTGTCGAAAGGCATGGGGCTGGACGGCCGGATTGGATCGAAATTCCTGCATGCCGGGCCCGGTTACGGCGGGAGTTGTTTTCCCAAAGATACGCAGGCCTTGGCGCGGATGGGCCAAGATCACGCCAGCCCGATGCAGTTGACGGAAACTGTCATTAAGGTAAACGACGAGGTCAAACGCAGAATGGTCGATAAGGTGGTCGATATTTGCGGGGGGTCCGTCAATGGTAAGGTGATTGCCGTTCTAGGTGTCACGTTCAAGCCAAACACAGATGACATGCGAGATTCGCCAAGTCTGACGATTATTCCATCGCTTGTTGGAAATGGCGCGAAAGTTCGCGTTGTTGACCCGCAAGGCCGGCGTGAGGGTGAAGCGCTGCTGCCCGGTGTTTCGTGGTTCGAGGATGCGTATAAGGCCGCGCAAAATGCGGATGCCTTGGTTATCTTGACTGAATGGAACGAGTTCAGAGCATTGGATCTTAAACGGATTGCCAAACGGATGGCGAAGCCGACAATGGCTGACTTGCGCAATATCTACAGCCCGAAAGACGCAAAACGTGCCGGTTTCTCGGCCTATGTCTCTATCGGTCGCGAGGGCTTCGGGGTTTAATCTACTGTCCGCAAGGCTGTGATATCGCTTGTTGCAACTTTTGTGCCGCTGGCAAGGATCAACCGTGTCGCCCCGCCTTCAATTCTAGCTTCGATGATGCGGGAATAGCTTTCTGCTGGATTGGTTGCGACGACTTCACCGTCTCGATAGCTTTCTACGGCGAAGCTATAGGTGCCATTGGCGAAGGGACTGCCATTTTGCGAAACGCCTGCCCATTGGATGGGTTCTTCTGAAACAGAGATCGCGCTGCGCTGAACTTCTTTGCCCTGAGCATCATAAATCACAAGCTCCGCTTTTTCAGCGGATGGCGCAAGGACTGGCGCAATTGTAATCGGTGCCCCTTCAAACTGAACTGGAGCGGTCGACCGTGCCTCCATACCGATCCACCCTGCGACCTGGCCGATGCTGCTGCCGCCAAGCTGGGTTGAAAGGGCTTTAAGCAGGTCATTCGAAAGAACTTGTTGTTCTACCATCGAAAACTGCGCCAGTTGGGCGGAGTACTGAGATGAATCGATGGGCTCAAGCGGATCCTGATAGCGCGCCTGTGTCGTCAACATCTTCAAGAAAGTTTCAAAATCAGACGAGATCACGCTTTTGGATTTGCTTACTTCCGGCGCCGTCTGGACTGTCGCTGTGGTGAGTGATGTTGCTGTCAGGGTCATTGGAAAAATTCCTTATATCCGGATATCAAGGCCAGACTGAGGCTGCACACTACGGCGCTCCTCGGTCGACGGCAGCGCTGGTGAAGTGGCAGCGTCATTGCTGAGCGAGGCCCGTTCGTGCGGCGTGTCGTTCTGGTCTGGCGAAGGGCTTTCGCCTTCATTTTGGAATGAAAACTGAGGGCTTTGGTAACCAAGCAGTTTTAATTCGTGATTGAGTTGATCAATATGTCGCCGCAACAGGTCCAGCGTATCGGGGCGTTCGGCCAAGATGTTCACTATCACACCGTTTTCAGCCTGTGTGATCGACATCTTGACGCGCCCAAGCTCCTCAGGGCGAAGGGCGACTTCGACCGATTTGCCGTTACTGGTATTTAGTACCTCAGCCAGTTGTCTTGGAATATGTGAAGGTAAGTCGGCTTTTGTGATGACCGGGGTGACGGCAATATTCGCAATGCGGTGCTGATCGGATAGTTGGCCGGGGGTCATGTCGTCAAAGGCTTTGGACTCGAGTAAAGCGGTTTCTAATGCGCCCCCTGCCGCCGCTTTATTTGGCTGCATCACCATACCTGCCTGCCCCGAGGAAACAGCGACCACTTTTCCAATTTTTGCAGCCGCTTTATTGGGGTTCGATTGCGAAGCAGGCGCGAGTTCTATCGTGCGTTTTTGATTCTTGGGCGTGTCGATGTGTTCTTGATCTGTTTGATCACCCGGAAGAACCCGCGGTTGGGCCGTCACGGATGTTCGCTTTGAAACAAAGACTGATGCTTGATCCATTTGAGGTTGGGTAGGTACGGAAATCACCTGCGGGTTGACGGTATTTCCAGATTTCCTTCGTTGGGTGTCAGGATTATGAGTGTTCTTTTGTGTCTCGTGAGGTGTTGACGAGGGATCAGCAGAATTTTTGACCGAAGTTTCTGGATCTATGCGGGCCACCGAACTTTGGGATGTGGGTGCACTTCTTGAAAGTGTTGGTTCTGGCTCGGGCAGGGCTGTTTGGAGTTGGGATTTTGAATGTCCAAGCCTGAGCCGCACGACAGACGCGCTTTCGAGTGATGTATTCATAAAATTGCGTGCCGAAGCCAAAGAGTGATCAGCGACGACAGGTGATTCTGGAACCGGATGTTCTTGTGGCGATTGCCTCACAGAATTTGGTGCTGCCCTGGTCTCATTATTCGCAGCAATATGCTGACCGGAATCGGCTTCATGACTGTTTGAAGCAGTAGATTGAGGGGTTCTTGGTGCGGCACCATCCGAGGAGAAGGGCGCATCTCCTAATAGCGACTGCTGTGTTGCTGGTTTGGCCGGCTCTTCTAGCCGCAATTATTCATGAAGCCCCTGTTTTGGCGCGTGGGGCGATGTTTGAAGGCCCTTTGCTTTTGGATGCCCATAGGTGATCGGCGCCCGAATTGCGCATCGGGCGTTTTCAACGATCTGG
>Ga0307981_1000905_pt1 | contig 28466 bp, 20 predicted proteins | sample OrgLakmetagen987_FD_201849 | JGI IMG/M metagenome (GOLD analysis project Ga0307981, IMG submission 201849) | Saline water microbial communities from Organic Lake, Antarctica - #987 | ecosystem: Environmental > Aquatic > Non-marine Saline and Alkaline > Saline | place: Antarctica: Organic Lake... | reverse complement strand
TTATTTTGCCGACATTGCCAACGAGACTATATTCATGTCGTCCATCAAACAAATCATGGGCGACAAGGAAGGCTATCAACTACGGCATCAGAATGTGTTGTCGAATCGCGAATTATTTGACTGGGTTGGCGGCTATCCCTTTGACACGTATATGTACATGTTATAGACGCATGTGTTTCCGAACCAGCGAGTTAATCATACCCGATACACCGCACTCAAGTTGCCGTAACATGCATAAAGCTTTAACCTATATAATGGCTCTTGGAAAGAGAGGAACCTCTACGTTTAGTGTCACCATTATGTAGCATCCTTTCCTATCTAGTCGTACTCACTTGAATTGTTGTCGTTGGTGACAAACTCCAACTTGACGCTCCTCATTTCGCCCGTCTGGAACCAGCCTTTGAGAGCGTCATCGCACTGGCATACCCCGTTAAAGACAGTCGACAACCAGCCCGAATGACTGTTGACGGCCACGTGCGTTTCGCTCCGGTCCGCTAGCCATTCCATAAACTGGTAGATACGTTCGCCCACTTGCAGTTTGCTTTCTCGTACATCCTTTCGAAACAACGGATCTTCGTCCGACTCGAGCAACCAAAAGTCGACTTGTGGGAACTCCATTTGTTGCTGCGAGACGGTCCGACGCTGGTCGCAACTGTGCACGCCGTTTTCTTCCCGCACCATTTCGTGCGCCAGAAAGGGCACCTTTGGAGTTTTCGTATTGGTTGTTGTTGATGTTGTTGATGTTGTTGTTGTTGATGAGGATGGGATCCAATCTTGAAACACAATGAGACCCGTCTGCAGCGCTCGGCAATTGGGAGAAAAGACCACCAGCTCGGGTGGATTTTCCCAAGCGCGCACAATCGGTTGTAGCTGCTGGGCTTGCTGGCGGCCCTTGTCGGTCAGCGGTGCATCCAGTAGCTCGGGCATGATGTACGGGTTTTCGGGGGTATGTGTAAAAGGAACCCACTCTCGGCCGGCAGCTTTGGCCAAATCGGCCATTAGATTGTGAAACCCCTGTCCGTGTCTTACAAAGTGAACGACCTTGACGTTAGATTTTGAGACGGATGGAGCTTGAGGGTCGTCCACGGCGTAGGCCTTGACGATCAAGGGCCGATCGCGCATCATGTCGTAAAGATCTTGCATGCCAATCAAATGCTCTAGGCTTTCTTTCTGGGCTAGCGCCAGCGTTACTGCGGAATGAGCCGCGTCGCCTTCACTCAACACGGCGTCGGTAGCAGTCATATTCGGACAGTGCAGTAATAAGTGGATGGACGAAAGATGCAAGCGAATGCGGGTGACTAATAGACTATCGGCGTGTGTGTCGCCTGCTCTTTTCCTCTCTCCCCGCATACCGGTACTCTCCGCTCGTCTCCAATTTCATCCAGTCGAACGAGTCGACTGAGGCGATTCTCGTTCAAAAAAAACGAGGAAAAAAGCATTGCCGTGAGCTTTGATTGGGAGTGGTAATGCTGAAGAGTTCCACGGCGAGATCTACAAGTTTTCGGACGGTCCCGTCTTGAGCCGATGCAGCTCCAAGCTGGAGCGCGTGTCCCCTCAAGAACGCTAGCGACCATGCCATGGATCCGAAAACTTGTCGTGGAATCGATCAGCGAAGCTTGCCCCAGGCGGTGCTCAAATCGTTTTTGCGTAGCGCGCCCAACTTGCGTTGGTTTCGAAGCGACTTGCAACCAGCAACCGTGCCTCGCTTGAAGATCCAGTTTCCGCATTTGGCGGAAGTCACGTTTGTTTCGTGAGCTGATTGCGGTGCCTTGGCTGGCGGGTAACATGGTTGGAGGAGGAGGAGAGCATTGATCTTAAATAGTGAAGTAGCTATTTTGTTTATGTCAGGAGACAGGCTATCTATGCTAGAAGTAGTAAGAGACGACGCCTACTAGTCACCTCTTCGTGGACTTGCGAATGTCGATACTGGAGACAGGAAAATAGAAAGTAGAGAGTCCCTTCACCTTGGCGAGTAAGTTGCGAGCGCCAAGGTGAAGAGGTACCGAACAAAAGCCTCCCATGATCCAGATAGAAATCACGTTCGTTCCGTATTATGCAGATCGGATTGGATGCATTCGTTGGTGATATCATTGCCGAAGGTAAAGTTGGGGTTCATTGACACTGTATATAGTAAATTTGCGTATAGTAGAGTAGTCTAGATATTTTGTTTGTGTCAATCCGGCACCTCGCTATCAAAGACCTTTATTCCTTTATCTTGGGTCGAATGCTGCCCTCCTAGCGCTTGCGCCGCAACACAACAAACCCAACTACCACTGCAACAACGGCCGCGCCCATGGCCAAGGCCAACTTTTTGTTCTTTGTTGTGAAGGAGCCCTTCTCTTCCTTTCCAATCAAAAGATCCGACGCAATCATCTTGGCACCAATCGGGTGATAAAAGTCCTTGTTATCCAAAAAAAGCCTAACGGCAAGGTCCTTCATTTCGGGAGATGCAAACATGGCACGATACAGTGGCCGGACAAACTTCATGCGGCCTTGCGACGTCATAAAGTGCATGATCACGAGAATCATGGACTGATCGTCAGCGGCAATAGCCAGTAGGCAATAGCGAAAGAGGATTTCCGCGTTTCCACTTTGGGCAAAGCTGTACTCCTTGTCCAAGGCCTGCACGGTCCCTTCCTTGAGCGGAACCTCGGAAGTCTCAGAAAGGAGCCCATCCAGAAAGCAGGTTTTCTGGTTGGAAGACCAGTTCTTGATCGACTGCGTAGGGATCACTCTCTCGTTGCGGTCGACTTCCAGCCACTCCTGAGCAAGCTTATCAGCCTCTTCGGCAAGACTACGGTCAAAGGTGGGCGTCACGGGTGGCATTCCTGGCGCATGATACCACGTTTCCCAATCCACGTCCTTCACGGCCGCGTTTGCTTCAAAGTGTTTCATGAAAAAGTCACGAAAATCGTCCGAGGTCACCGTATGGTTGGAAAACGCGGACACGTACGCTTGGAAAAAGGCTAGAAAGGCCTCGCTTCCAACCATGCCCTCCAGATAATACAGAAAGTTGAAGCCCTTCTCGTAAGCCACTGTCGAATACGCTTCGTCTGGATCGCGGTCGCCAATTGGCAAGACAAGTTTGGTAAACTCGGCCGGCATTTCCCGCTCGACGGTATTCTGCAACGCTTTCCAACCACCCAGGGCGTCAAAATCCAAAGATCGGTCGTCGTTGTGAATCCGCGCCATGATTTTTCGTTGGAACCAAGTGGTCCACCCCTCATTCAACCAAAAATGATCCCACGTGTTGGCAGTCACCAAATTGCCCGTCCAGCTGTGAGCAATTTCGTGCGCCACCACGTCGGCGAGACTCCGATCTTGCGCCAGCAACGTGGGCGTGACAAACGTCAGGCACGGATTTTCCATGCCCCCGTAAGGAAACGAAGGAGGCAGGCACAAGAGATCGTAACGACCCCAGGCGTAGGGAGCGCCCGCGAGAGATTCAGCCGTTTGCAAAAAGTCTTCCGTCTGTGCAAACTCGTAGGCGGCCGCCTTGACCATGGCAGGTTCGCTCCAAATGGCGCAGCGCTCGCTAATATCCTTCTTGGCTAGATCACCGACAGCCATTGCCAAGAGATAGGAGGAAATGGGAACGTGCTGTTCCCATTCAAACACCTTGTAGTCCTCGTGAACGCTTTCGTGACGAAGGACGGCCGACATGACACAGACGGCCCAAGATGGCACCGTCACGGTCGCTTCGTAGGTAATCTTGACACCAGGAGCGTCCTGGCAGGGAACCAATGATCGTGCGTGAATAGCTTGACATTGCGTGAAAAGATAGGGATGTTTTCCGCCGGCAGTCTGTTTGGGAGGCAACCACTGCAAGGCCGAGCTGCTGGCTGTAGTGCTGTACTCGACAGAGACGTGCGTGACGGCTTCCGTGAGGGTAACGACGAGTTTTTGGCCCAAGTGAGCCTTTTTGACTTTGTGCAGTTGAAAGGCGAGCACTTGATTGTCTTGATCTTTGACGCTCACGATATCCAGCGACGAGGTATCCAAGCAGAGCGTCTTGCTGTTTTCGAGAATGCGGTCGAGCGTGTACGTCGCTGTGCCTTTGACGGTACTGCTGTCAAAGTCAACCAGAATATCCCATACCAAGTGGGTCACGCGGACCTCGTGAGGGTTGGAGAGGCTACTCAAGTCTCGCTCGACCTTATTCTTCTTGGCCATTATCATGGTCATGGTCGTCTGTCTTGTCGTTATTATTGTCTGTCTTCGGCTGCGTTGTTCGTTGTTTCTGGCGAATGGGAAAGATGGAAAAAGCGACGACGAACGAAAGTTCCAAGTCAACCCGGATGTGGAAAACGTGACTCACGGGACTCAAAGGCGTTCACTCGTGGCGCGAAAGACCAAAATAATGCGGACCACACAGAAAAAAACAAAACCAATTTATACTGGTCGGTCGACCATGAAGCGCTCGACTGCCGACAACAAGGCTACGACCGGTGCTAGCGATAAAAAGGCTTCGATTCGCCTCTTGTTGCACTGTACAGACGGCGTGGTTCCCTATCTCGCCCCCGAGCTCTTGAAAAAGTGTTTTCCTGCCGATGCAGTGGCCAATGTTCTCCTACTCGGCCTGGCCGTGAAGGATACGTGCGTTGCGCCCGTGTACCAAGCCATCAAGGGAGGAGCAACAACGACAACAACAACAGCAGCAGCAGCAGCAGCAGCAGCAGCAGCGGATACGCAGCAACCCAGAAAGCCGCGGGGATACACGTTCAGCGATGCAGTTTCAGTCGATCCTTGGCTGCAAGATTACACTCGCATCACGGTACCCACGTACTGCTTGCACCAAGATGCTCTCGACAAACACAATGATAAGGGCAAGAACAAAGACAACGGTAATAATGCAATTAGTGTAGCGGTAACGTCACAACAGGTACTTTTGTGGACTGCCAATGGTCGTGCTCGGTTGACACCAGCCTTGTATTATGGGGCGTGTACGGGTCTCCAGTCTCATATTCAAGTGCCCCTCTTTGATTCGCTCGTGTCGGAACAACCACAGACTGGAATGCCGCAAAAGGCAATAGCACCGTCCACTCGCAAGCGCAAGATGGCGGCTTTGCAGAGAACGCGGGGCTTTTTGCAGGATTTTCTCGTTCGTCAGGCCCAAACGGGTACGGCACAAGATGGCAAGGTTTGGGCGCCCTATCTAGTGGATGCTGTTGGCCATGGCGATGGTGATAACGAGACGGCTGTCAATGATGATGATGCTGCTGCTACTGCTGCTGCTGCTGCTGCTGCTGCTGCTGCTGCTGCTGCTGATGATGATGATGATGATGATGGTACAGTTCCACTGTCATTCCGACCGCACTTCAAGTCACTTCACCAAGAGCAAATGGAAGTGTTGCAAAAGGCAGTTGCCGCAGACAATGTCACGGGTGTCGCCCTGGTTGGTTGGCAACATGTGGCCGACTCTTCGAGGCGGCAGGCCATCTTGCGAGACGTCATGATCCAGCTTGAGAGCCAGAGGGATGCCACTACTGTGGCTGTCTTGTCCACCAATACACTGGTACAAATACTCGAGGCGGCTTTGACGGGGGTGAACGTGATTGGGAGTCGTCTTCCAACCGTCTGGGCACAGTCTCGCAAAGCCTTTGTTTTAGACTACTTGACAGGGAACTCGGCGAAAAGGATCCGTCTGGACGAGACTGCCGTGAACTTCAACGCCGAGCTCCATTTGGACGCGGATGGCTGCTTGGATTTGACTGCCAATAATGACGACCCCGCCGAGCACGCTTGGTTTCATGACTCGCGTCCTATAATGGACGGCTGTCAGTGCTTGACGTGCCGAATGCACACAAGGTCCTATATTTATCACTTGGTGTGTGCCAAGGAACTCTTGGCAGAAATTCTACTCTTTGTGCACAATCTGCACCACTTGCTGCAAATTTTGCAAGAATTTCAGTGCGCACATGCCTCCAAACAGGTCGAGGAGCTGTACAACCACATGATAGACCAACTCCCCGGTGAGTAGACTATTGTATGCCAAGTTGAAGGCTCATTTGATGGACGAACTACGATACCTACGTAGCTACTACTAGCTATAGCGCCTACTACTACTCTAGAGCTGCAAGGCTGGATTATCGCTCCTCTTACTACCATGTTTAAATATCTACGAGATGTTAGATTTATTAGGCGTTGATTAGGGCTCGAGTTAAGCAGGACGTCACACGCGCGTCACCTCGAATTTCGCAGAGCTCGAGCATAATCAAGAGCGATCACAATGGAGCACAGTAACAGTAGGGCGTCGACGAGTTACCTCCTGTTCTCTCGTTACGCTCGTTCACGTTCACGTTCACCATAAGCTTGCAGGATCCTTTCGAGTCTCTCTTGTGATTGCGATTGCGATTATTGTTGTTTGAGAAGAGCGGTGGAAGCAGTTTTCCTGGAAAGTTCGGATATACTCGTAGCACCTTGCTCATGAGAAACGAGGCGTGTGTCTCTACCATTCAGCAGCAAGCAGGGCGTGCTGGTTGCAAACGGTCGAGACGATTACGCTGCAATCTCTTCAAACGCCAAAATCAATTGCGTGTGTACCACCTGCTACTCGTGTCGCTACTTTGCACGTTGAACGGTAGCACCATGAGATTCTTCGTTTCGGGCTTGGCGGTACCCCTCCGGAGGCGAAGGAGTACGCTACAATGGAATACAAGAGTCCAATGGAAACAGCGAGGACTCCTGCCGTCGAGTAGCTTTCCCAGACGGTCGTCACTTTCCTGTGGCATGACACCTGGGACAACTGCCCCCACTTCCACTCTCTCAGAGGACGTTTCTACAATACAAAACTGCTGCGATCGACTCTTTGATCTGCAGCTCCCCGAAGGACGATGTGTTGGTATCCAACTACCAGAAATAAAGGACGATGATCCCGACAGCTTGACGCCGCAAGCAATAAGCGATCAACTAGACCAGCACTGGCTCTACAAAGTCTTGCACGCCGAAGAGATTGCCTACGGTGTGGAGCAACCTGCTTGCCAGGCATCACGCGAGTCCTTTTTCATTGGTCGCTTGGCCATGCGGCAGGCTTTAGGATTGCATTACGTTTCCACGACCGACCCAATTTTGAAGGACGCGCATGGTCGTCCCGCCGTACCCGCTGGATTCTTGGGTTCTATTAGTCACAAGCGTCGGACGGCCGTGGCCCTGGTGGCCGTCCACGAGCAAGAGCAGCAGGCTGATACTGGCATGGGAGATGGTAGTCGTCCCCGGCTCGGTATAGGAGTCGATATTGAACAGACTGTGACTAGTTCACGGAACAGTATTGCTCGAAAAGTGTTGACTGTCAGGGAACGGGAAACGCTCGGACGTATCGAGGTAAGCAGGAGAGGTAGATTTGGGGTGATGCACACGAATGATGCACACATAGTTGTCTCTGTCTCGCATACTCACGCGTCTCTGGTATCTATACATCACTATACTATTCTCAGGGTCTAACCATTGACGAAGAAGTCTTGCTGAGGTTCAGCATCAAGGAGTCTCTCTATAAGGCGATGCACCCATTGATTTGTCAATACGTGGGCTTTCAAGAAGCCGAGGTGGAACCCGCTGCGGACGGGAGTGTTGTCGTTGCATTGAATTTGAATTCAAGAGCCCACTTGCAATTTCGTACCGTCACGGCGCACTGGCGGAGACTTGCCGATCTCGACTTGTTCTTGACGAGCGCTAGTGTAACTCTGAAAGAAATGTACTCATAGTTATGAAAAATGGTTAAGCTATCGTAGAATAAACATGTTGGAATAGTCGAAAAAGTTACCGGTATAGCTGGGTATACTCTGTATCCATAGTCTACGTGTATACCATCCTATTCATGGCTACTAGACTAGAAAAAAGAAGACGACTGAAGAGTACCTAGAATGCACGAGAACCTCGAATAGCGCACGCGAGCCCGCCGAAACGAATCGATCGACACCAAATCGGCGGCGCGAGAATGACGAACACATAAACGGTACCCACACGGTCCGCAAACAGCACCGGTCGGCGGTCGGCATTCACGCACTCTACACTCTTCACTCTACGGCTAACGGCTACACCCTCAACTTCAGTACAAAGGCGCAGAGCAAGGTACCAAGGAACTTCTAGTCTACCATGGAGTCCAACACTGCTGCTATTGCCGAGCATGTTCAGAAGGACGCCGAAGAAATGAAGCAAGACAACGTCGAGGACGACGACGATTCCGACGTGGAAATGGAGGGCGTGGATATGGACGACATTGACGAGGAAGAGCCCGCAGACGCAGTAGCGGACGACGTCGCTGCCGTTGCTCCAAGCCCTACCAAGCCAGAAAATGAAGACGAAATCTCGGCCATGGAAACAGAAGAATCGCACGAACTCGAAGAAGCTCGCAAGGAGCGCCTGGAACTCATGCAAGCCGAGAAAAAGGCAGTCGAGGCCGCTCATGACAATCGGGTGCCCGCGACCGCACAAGAGCGGCTCGATTATCTATTGCAGCAGTCGGATGTCTTTGCACACTTTTTAGCTGGTACGTAACCACTTGGTCTCTACTGTACCGGTAGCAGTATTGATTTGCATGGTCTCTCTATATGCTCTCGCTCAACCTTTATCACTCCTCGTTTCACAGGTTCGGTCGCTGCCACGAGCGTCAAGGGTAAGAAGAGTTCTCGCGGCAAAAAGGGCCGCATGACGGAAGCCGAAGAAGACTCGGCTCTCTTAAAGACAGCGCAGTCCAAGCGTCGCGTCGTTCGTTTGGATCACCAACCTTCCAACTTGTCAGAACAGTGCAAGATGCACAAGTACCAGCTCGAAGGCTTGAACTGGCTCATCAAGCTCCACGATCATGGTATCAATGGGATTCTCGCGGACGAGATGGGGCTGGGCAAGACGCTGCAGACTATTTCTTTGTTGGCTTATTTGAGAGAGAGTCGTGGCGTTCGTGGACCGCACATTGTGATTGTCCCCAAGTCCGTCGTGGGTAATTGGTGCCGTGAGTTCAAAAAATGGTGTCCCAACATTAAAGCCATTAAAATGGGTGGAACAAAGGAGGAACGTCAACGTTTTGTGGCAGAGAGCCTGCCCCTCGATCCTGTCACGGGCAAGCGCAAGTGGGATGTTCTCGTGACTTCGTACGAAGGGTTGCTCAAGGAAAAGGGCAAGTTTGGGAAAATTCCTTGGCGATACCTTATCATTGATGAAGCGCATCGTATCAAGAATGAAAATTCGTCGCTCAGTGTGGCTGTTCGCAACATCAAGACTGAGTTTCGTTTGTTGATTACGGGTACACCGCTTCAGAACAACCTCAGAGAGCTGTGGGCCTTGCTTAACTTTCTCATGCCGGATATCTTTGGAGACGCCGAACAGTTTGACGAATGGTTCAGTCTCTCGGACGAATCCGGCAAGGAAAATGTCATCAAGAAGCTGCACACTGTTTTGCGACCCTTTATGCTTCGTCGCGTCAAGAAGGATGTTGCCACTGACTTGCCGCCCAAGAAGGAAACCAAACTCTACATTGGACTATCAGCAATGCAGCAAGAGTGGTATGTCCGTTGCCTACAAAAGGACGCGCACGAGTTGAACAAGCTGGGAGGGCCCGACCGAAATAGACTTTTGAACGTTCTCATGCAGTTACGAAAGGTCTGCAACCACCCTTATTTGTTCGATGGAGCAGAAAAAGGCCCGCCTTATGTGGACGGCCCGCATCTCTGGGAGAATAGCGGCAAGATGTCGCTTCTCAATAAGCTACTACCAAAACTGAAGCAGCGTGGTTCCAGGGTGCTCATTTTTAGCCAAATGACGCGCATGTTGGATATTATGGAGGACTATTGTCGTTTGGTGGGCCACGAATACTGCCGTATCGACGGTAACACGGATGGTGAAAAACGTGACTCTCAGATGGATGAGTTTAACGCGGATGGGTCCAGCAAGTTTCTCTTTTTGCTCAGTACTCGCGCGGGAGGTCTCGGAATCAACCTGGCTACGGCCGACATCGTCATCATTTTTGATTCGGATTGGAATCCGCAGGTTGATCTACAAGCCATGGATCGGGCTCACCGCATCGGACAAAAGAAGCCTGTACAGGTCTTTCGATTCGTTTCGCAAGACACGGTTGAAGAAAAGATTATTGAGCGAGCTGACCGAAAGCTCTTTCTTGATGCAGCTGTGATTCAGCAGGGACGACTGGCGGAACAAAACAACAAACTTGACAAGGGCGATCTTATGAAGATGGTACGCTTTGGTGCCGATCAGATTCTTAGTGGAAAAGGCGGAACCTACACGGACGAAGACGTTGACGCTCTCATTGCCAGGGGTGAGCAGCGAACCACTGAGATGCAGGCCAAGCTCGAGACAAATGCCCAGCACACATTGGCTGATTTTAGTTTGATCGACGACACTGATGCAGGCATTGATACTTTTGCTTTTGGAGGAAAGAACTACCGTGATTCCGACAAACCCGCTGGCAACTTTATCAACCTCCCGCAGCGCCAGCGAAAGCGCAACTACGACTTGAATGCTCCATCCAGCGTCGGACAGACAAGTGGCATGAAAGCCCATGCTGCTGATGCTGCGGCCAAGAAGAAGCGTAAGGGTCCGGCATTGCACGACTTTCAGCTCTTCAACATGGTACGCTTAAATGCACTCATTGAGAAGGAACGAGCGCTCGCATTTGGCAAGGAGCGGCAGTTGAGGGCTATCTCCGATACCTATGCCAGAGCATCCAATGCGCCACCTGTCGGCAGCGGGGTTGCCCAAGGCCAAAGTTACGAAGAACTTACCCAGTCGGCCAAGGAAATGGAGAGTAATCTGGATAGCTTCAAGCTTAATGACGCTGAGGAGAAGGAAAAGGCAGAGTTGTTGTCGGAAGGCTTTCCTGACTGGAGTCGCAAGGACTACAAGGCGTTCTGCGCGAGCATGGAACAGCATGGACGTTACGATTTTGCCAGTGTCTCACGTGATGTAATGAGTGAGACGGGCAAGGTTCTGCAGGAGATTCAGCGCTACTTTGTTGCCTTTTGGACCAACTACGAGAGAATCAGCGACTGGTCAAAGGTTATTGAAAAAATTGAGCGTGGAGAAAAAAAGATATTTCGAAGTCGTGAGATCCGTGATGCGATTCAAGAGAAGGTGGAAAGGCACCTTGAAGATACGTTTGGCTCCTTTTATGGGAAGGAGTCGCCTGAGAAGATCCCCCCGGTAGCAGAGTTGCTTCATTACTCTTGGCCCAAGATGAAGATTAACTATGGGTCTTCGGGACGCGGACGAGGCTACCAGGAGGAAGAGGACGCCTTTCTCGTTTGCATGATGTATCGCCACGGCTACGGTGCAGCCGAGCGTATTCGCATGGAAATTCGACGTGCTTGGCAGTTCCGCTTCGATTGGTTCTTCAAGTCGCGCTCGGCACGTGAGATCCAGAAACGATGTGACTTGTTGGTGAGGGTCTTAGAGCGAGAGAACGAAGAGCTTCGCAAGAAGGAAGAGGAGGAAGTTCAAAAGAAGAATATTGCTGAGGAAGCGCCGGTGGAAGCGCCTGTTGCGGCAGCCGCTGCCATGCCGGCTCAAGCTGTCAACAACTAAATGCTGTCTACAATGAGGTATACTATTACGGGAGTTAAATATTATCATATATTTGATCTATATCATTTTACACAAGAAAACAAGACGGGGACTTCAGCAGCAACAGGATAGTTGCCGGTATATCAACCTGTCATGTTCAAAACACTTTTTGACGGGGATGTCAACCTGTAGGACATGTAGTAATGGAGTCTTTCTGGTAGACTCCCACACCATCTGTAGATTCCTCCACGACGGGCGCGCCACCCAACACCACCGCTCTTCGACGCAGACTAGGCTGAACCGCTTGTTGTACCATGAAGCGCGCACAATCCATCTTGGCTAAATCAGCACGAGGATGATCCTTATACTTGGTGTTCTGAACATACCATGCCGTCTCGGGCTTGGTGCTCTCCTCCAAAATGACGGATCGAACAATCAGAAAAGACCACTCCGGACAAGTCTGTGCGACTTGATAGACAGCAAGTTCCGCGCCGGTCAAATCCTGGTACTGTTGCCAGCAAATGGTTCGAAAGAAGCCTTGCAGACGTTGTCCCTCGCGACTCCATTCCATGGGAGGCCAATCATCCGCAATCCCTACCGAACTCAGCATGATAAGTGCTGGAAGCGGAGGACTGCCTTTTGACTCTTGTTGTTGTTCTTGCTGCTGATGGCATCGCAAGTGCCCAGTAATAGCTCGTAAAATCTGCAGCGTTCCCTTCTTGGCAACACAATCGTCATGAAAGGGCTGTCGATTACCGAGACAAGAAATAACAGCGTTGACGACCTGTAGGTGTTGCGTTAGACTCGCGACCGCCGAGGCCGTGGTAATATCCACGGGTATCAATTGCAAGCGCGCAAGGTCTGCCTCACAAAACGAGTGCTGACCATCGCATCCACACTTCCAGTGAGATTCTCGCAACGACGCGGGATCCGACGAGAGTACGCGCACCTGCTGGATTAGTGAAGCTGGATACTCGAGGGCTGCTGCCACGGCGTGACGGCCCACGTCACCGAGGTCGCCCGAGCTAAAGACCACTGCGACTATCAAAGCTTCTCCAGTACTACTACCACTACAACTGATACTCGGAGCTGCAGTAGTAGTAGCAGCCATGTTAGAGAGTGAACGGGACCTTATTAATGGCAGATACGTACATTCCTCTCGGTCGGTTGCTTTTTGCTTTGTGACTTGACACTTTCCGAACCCTGTGTATACCACGTGTATATACGTTTATATAATATATGTGTTTGTCAGATTGACGATGTCTGACGGAATTGGAAAACGGAAATAAAATACAGTACTATAATTCCACTAAATTCCTTAGTTTCTGCTCGGCGCGCAGCAGCTACATCTTCACAGTGTACCGGTACCGTAGATATACTGTATTTACAGTAGTTTCGTAGACTGTGGCTATCAACCAGTACCGGTACCGAAGTTCAACTAATACTCGACTGTAGTGTACCGGTGCAGTACGAAGAAAAGCCTATACAAAGGCCTCAAAATACAATACAGTATACGTAAAATGATATCATTTACGACGTTAAAACGTAAGTCAAATCTTGCAGTTGTACGTTCTAATCGACGTCGCTGACGATGCTTAGTTAGTGACTAGTATTTCCAAGATAGTCTAGACTAGTTAGACTACCGGTACGATATCTGTTGAGCGTACGGCACGGGCTTGAAATTTATCTCACCGTCAATATAGACGTCATTGAGGACATCACCTTTGACGTCAATAATAACATCAAAACTCACTACTTGAACGCAACCTCTTGGCGGTACGTTTTTGGAGGTCCGAGTCTGCGAGAACTCTAGTCCTGCCGCATAGTCTGGACTGTCAAGGATAGAGCATGACTTGACAAACTCAGTCATTGCAAGGTGGATTCTTTCATATTCAGAAAGAGCTGCTAGGCCGGCATCAGGGTTGTCCTCTGCCAAACCCACAATGGCCTTAGTGATGGCATTCAACTTGGCAAACAAATTGTCCTGGAACAGTACCTGCACTGTCTGTTGTTGGCGTTGCTGAGAAGCAAGAATATCCTGCCGAAAGTGGTGCTCGTGAAGGTTGTGCTTAAAGGCTTTTGGGGCAGTCACCGTGGAAAGGAACCAACGTCCCGGGTAGCGTGCGGCTGTCGCTGACTGAACAAAAATGCTTAAGTGAAAACCGCACGTTTCAGCCTTGTCAAAATTCTTCGTTGTTGTGGTTTTTGTTTTGTCTTCGCAAGCACTGCGTTTTGACTTGTTGGGTCCACCAATGCGCTTCTTCTTTTCAAATGTAACACTGGGCTTCGCAGCTGCTTCAACTGCGGGCTTCTTTGTACCTGCACTGTCGCGATTTGCGGGAGGCCCGCCCATGACTACACTGGAGACAAACTGTCTTTGATGACTTGGAGTTGGTAACGTTTGCGACAATTAGAGAGTGTCCGCAGGAGATGGCAGACAACTTGACTTCACGCAAAAGGCAAGCTTCAGATCCGATCCCTTGAAATCTACTGGGAAAAATGTACTGTTGATGAAGGGTACAACTCGTTCGGAGTAGTTTGGCATGGGGGGTATGGGTCAAGGTGTTTGCAAAGATCAACATGAACAGAATCTTGGTTAGGCTCAGACTCGTTGAATAACAGTTCACACCTCCAGGTTTTGCATGTGTCTTCTAGGGCTTGTAGAGCAATGTGGAGTTCAGAAGTGCCCTCCATCTTGTCACGTGTTGGACGTCAAAGATGATGTCAACAATTCGGTCAAAAATGACGTCAAAGATACCCTACCCTACCCTTTTATGCTGGTCACTGCTAAAATCAACTGCCACGAAGTAAAAGTAGATGTCAAACATGTTAGTGAACTTTGCGCACATTTTGCAGTAGACAATACATGGAACTTCATTCTTACCAGGTACCGAAGAGGCAGACTAGCCTCAAAGATGATCACTTGGGCGGTTACAGAGGCGATGCAATATGGTGAACACGAGTACAGCGCAGGTATTGAGCGTGAGGACGGAACCATCCACCGTCCACCGACCCCTGAATTTACAAAAAACCAGGAATCCGAGTTAGCAAGCCGGAGGGTTAAATATGCATTTGCGCGCCGAGCAGAAACCGCGGTGGATTTTATTTCTTCCGATCCATCCGAATCCGATCCATCATCGATCGACAAATGAAATGAGATTCTTTGTTCTTCGGCAGATTCATTTTCACTTCATAAGCGTTGATCTTGCACGCCCGTACCGCACTGCTGTACTATAGCTTCGTATAGTGTCTACCCCCTGGTAGCATCTGTGCCTTATGGAACGACCACCACAGCGATTGACGGCGACGCCTAGCCAAAAAGGAAAACGTAGATGTGCCGACAGTCGACGCCTCGCCGTCCTTCTCATCATGACGGCAGCGTCCTCGTATCCGCGGAGAGTTGCCGGTTTTGGCACATCATTGACAGCTCTGCAGCTCTATGGAGGCAACTACCAGACCCTGCATGCCTCTCGTTTGGCGCCGCCTTTGCTGAGTAAGTTGTCGCAAGAGAATAATAAGCCCACAATCATCAATTCGGACGCTGGTGCAGGCGAATCGGAAGCCGACAGCCTGCTCCTATCACCGCTGGAAACGAGCAGTATCAGCATCAACGACGATGGTGCTGTGAACCACGCCGATACTGAGACAAGAAAAAAGACGATGCTCTTTCTTTTGTGGACCATTGCTTGGTTGTCCGCCCTGGACCGCGTAGCCATGTCGCTGGCCTTGCTTCCGATATCTCAGGAATTCGGCTATACAGATGCCGTCAAGGGATCCATTTCGTCACTCTTTAGTGTCGGCTACGGACTCGCCGTTCTTCCTGCGGGCTTGCTGGTAGCCAACGCGTCACCACGGGTAGTCATGGCGTCTGGCTTGGCCCTGTGGAGTGTTTCCACCATTGCCACACCGGCAGCCACATCACTCGCTGTCGAGAACATGGTGCCGTTATTGTTTGTTCGAGCCTGTGTCGGTGCTGGTGAAAGCGTTATTCTGCCCACCATTCAAAAGCTCTTGCAGGCGTGGATGCGACCCGATGAAAAGAGCTTTGCCTTGGCCGTCGTCATTAGCGGCTTTCAAGCTGGCACAATCACGGCCTATCTGCTGAGTCCAGAAGTCATGCAGTATCTTGGGGGCTGGCAAAGCTTGTTTTACATGTACGGAGGTGCTGGTCTATTCATACTGGTTCCGTGGTTGATTTTTGCTCAAGATGCGCCTGCGGACAATACGACCTTAGTGACGAGTAGTGAACCGCCAGCGTCTCCGTCCGCTCCCTGGGACGACTCGATTCAATCCTTCCGCGACGCGCCCTGGAACGAGTTTGCGAGATCTAAAGCAGTGTGGGCCATGGGCCTGACACACTGCTCCAAGAACTGGGCTTTGTACAACGCTTTGGCCTGGACTCCTATCTTTTACTCGGAGCAATACGGTATCGGTGTTCGCGATTCAGCGTGGTTGTCGGTTCTTCCCTCCATTGCCGGCACGGTAGGAGGTTTCGTTTCCGGTTATTTTGCCGACGCTGCTGTTCGAAAGCTTAAGGCTGGCGATGAAGTCGGAATCGCCAATATACGCAAGCTCTTCCAAGGGTTGTCGCAATTTGGACCTGCTGTGGCCTACGCGGCACTAGCGTTGCATATTCCGGAAGAACCTTGGGCTGCGCAAGCCTATTTGATGGTGGCGTTCGGTCTCATGTCCTTTGGAGCGGCTGGAATCGAAGTTGCTGTACAAGAAAAGGCTGGAAAGCGGTGGGTGGGTCTACTATACAGTGTTACGAGCTTGCCAGCGGTTATGGTGGGGACGCTTGGAGTCTACGTAACGGGACAAGTACTCGAGGCTACATCTTCGGATTGGGGCTACGTCTTTGGGATCAATGCATGTGTGAATGCCATCGGAGCAACTGCCTTTGTCACATTGTATGACTCAAAACGGGAGTTTGAATAGATGATATATTAAAATAAAATACTTAAAACACATACATACCGGTAGTGCACCAGTCCCTCTACAATATGGCGTGACACTTTCCATTGTCGTCTTATATCAGGTTGTTGCAATGCTTTCGGGCCGCCTCCCGAGGATCCGGAGAGAAGTACCAGCTGTAGACAATGGAAAGATGATTCAGAGAATTCCCAACTTCATCGTGACGCGCTTGTATCAACAAATCTCTCAAAAGGTCGCGCCTCGGAGCGCTGTGGCACTTTGAATCAAGGGAGACTGCTGTCGTTAGCATATCCATGTCCCAGAATTCCCTATTAAAAGTGCGTCTACCAAACAAGCGCTGGAGAGCATCAAAGTAGTAGCCGTGTTCAATCATTTCAAAAAGAGTGGGGTCGGCCGATGTTTGCAGCACCAACGCTTCTACATCGGGGTACTTGGCCCGAAAATGTTGCCGAAGGTAGTCTTCGAACGGATCTGATTCAGATAGAAATGAAAACTCAAGAAACTGAGTCTCTGTCAAGGCTCTCATGATTTGAACACCGAAATCATTGATAGTCGCGGCAATCTCTTGAGCTTCTGCAGCTTTGCACTGCTGTGGAGAATGCACATATTGGCGCAAAAGATCGTTGCAAACAGGGTTGTGAAACACGATGAATGGTATGAGTCTATCCTTTTTCGTTCATTGTCAGTCCGGTATCGAAATGACAATGCAAGGTCTCTCCACGACTCGTCAAGCAGATCATTGATCTTTGCAAGCATCTTGAAGACCTTGTCGTGGTACTTTTGCTCCTTCGTTTTAACATTTTGTTCGCGCCTTTCCTTCCTCTCTTGTTGCGCCATTTCCGCCTTTTGTTGGAACTCCTCGTACGTATCAATAAAGTCCTGGTAGGCTTCCTTGGTTGGCATATTCGTAATTAATACTTGCATTGGGTCGTTAGATGCAGACGCAGCCGGCAGCGCACCCAATGTCACTAGTGGTCCACACATCTCTCCACTTTGTAGCAAGGGTCGATTCCAAAGATAGACAAAACGTCCTCGTTTCCATTCACCTTTCGCCACTCGTGTGTTTCCCAAGACACCCCATTCAAACGGTATCTCGTCAAGCTTGCGAGCGTATTCCTCTCCCACAAGGCACGTTTTGAAACAGAGCGCCACGCCGAATGTGGGACGAACCACGCGGACCACCGTCCGACAGCAACTTTCGCACCTGCGAGCATTTACCAATCGGAGTAATCGGAGCGCGGATGGTGGATGAATCGACTGCTCCTTCATGAGACTGTACAGCGAGGCAACCGTTTGGCTGCTATAACTCCCGTGAATCAAGGCGCTCCGAATGACTAGTGGCACTGTTACTTTTTCCCTCAAGGTTTTGCAGGTAAATGCGAGTCGAAAGAGTTCTTTCGGAGCCAGAAACTGCATCATCAAGCCCAAGGCATCTTCGCCAATGGTGGGGAATACTACGGCGGCGTTTGATCGAGCCTTGCGCTTGGGCATTATGGATACCGTACCAGGTATGGCGCGAATGTGAAGTGTTGAAACGCGTAGAACTCTCACTACTCGGAAAAGGCTAAGCTCTCTTTCCAAAGGATTTAGATCTCGCTAGACTAGCTAGTTTCTAGAGACTAGCTAGTTTCTATGCTACTACCGGTAGAGAGAGTTGAGCAGCAACAACTAGTAGTAGTAGAATGGAAAGGAATGGAATGGCATAATGCAAGGCTGTAGTTCACAGTTCGGCATTCGGCATCAATGATCGCATCGCATTGCTGATCGAAGGGCGTTTCGTCACACGTCGTCGCTCCGTCGCCCGTCACTCGTCGCTTAGAACCTCAACCTTACGAGAACCGTGGGTGTGCTAGCTAGTCCATGCTTCGGACCCATACGAATACGACGGTCCATAATAGCTACGGTACGCAGTCGTAGCTATGATACAAGCAGCGAGATATTAGTTAGTCTTACATAAAATGTTACGTAAACTTAGATTTGACAGGCATCAAACACCAAAAGAGTCGGAGCGCCTGTTCAAGCTTATGTACGGTACCAACTTGGATTTCGTGTCCAAATCACGCACGGGTTCGATTCTTCAACCCGTTGATTTCGTGACCACGTCGGACTGGCTGAAATAAACTTCACGCGTCGCATCGACAACGAGGTCTTTTGTTTCGTATCGCGGGCCCGACGACGTAAAAGTAATCGTAGCTACCGTTTTCGTGCTAAAGCAGTCGTATGCATTATCCCCCATGAATTGACACTTATAGTTACCGGGCTCGCCACCAGCTGCTACAATTCCTGTGAAGTGTTTTGAATTGCGATTCCAATTCACTTCAAACAGAATGTATGGTTCATAATCGCGAGTGTCGAAACACTGACAAACAAGAGAAACAAAACCAACTATCAAGATTATCAAAAAGAAGATGATGCATACACCTTTGAAGGGGAAACCTGTGCGTTTTTTACGATATTTAGCCTGGCTAGACGTCTGCAGGAGGGGTTGTTCTTTGGTGAGCTCCTCGAGCTCGAGATGATGATCGTCACCAGACATAAGATGATGGTTGCGTTGCGCGAGGTTTGATAATCGCTGTTTGTCTTGACCACAAAGGCTGAAATGGAAGACGCCATTGCTACGAAAGGAGGGAAGAGGACCGTTGCTGTGAAACTGTATCATACATACCGGTACTGTTAAGACTACCGGTAGCAGCAGCGCTATGCGCTATCCCGGACTGCGCGCTATCGCGATCGAAGAAACGTCGCGCACGTCGTGGCGTCACTCGGCGCCTTGAACCTCAACCTTACGAGAACTGTGGGTGCTAGCTAGTAGATGCTTCAGACCCATACGACGGTACGTACATAGCTATGGGTAGAAGTAGAGAGGTATTAGTCTACTCGTAGTCTACTTAACTAGTCCAGGTAGCTAGTACTGGTCAAATAAGGTAAACCGCTTGGAACGTTTTTAATCCAGCCTTGCTCCTGAACTGATAGGTGGGTGGTGTCTTGGGGCTTATTAGTAGTAGCCAGTAGTAATAAGAGAAGATGAGGCCAGTCTCGTCGTCGTGCCCCTTCTATCTTAAGATCTATGGCACGAGTACAGCGGCTCTCTTCGTTGCGATAATGGCTAGATTGTCACCCGTGATAGAGGCATCGCAATAACGTACAAGATGCGCATCAAATCCGTGATCTCGTAGGTACCGTATTCGGCCCTCCTCTAAAAGGCGCCGCGCTTTGTGACCGAGATCTTGTGCCCGGACAACACCCAGTAACTCTAGCAGCGTCGATTTTTTGTACTCCCAATCCCGTAGGTCCGAAGCCCGGCTCATGGAAATCAGCATCCCAAAATTCTTAAAGTCGTTGTCTTGCACTCCTCCTCTCAGACCGACATGCGTTTGGCAAAAGCCCATGGACTCAAGAAAAGGAATGTTGCAATATTGGCCCTTTTTTGCCTTTTGGTGACAGCATGGTGCAAGGCAGCACGCTCCCACATGGGCGTCGAGGGGCGGCTGGCAGAGCGCCATGAGGCTCCCGTCAGTGGCGCCTCCACAAAGATGTTTGGTAATGGCAATGACTCCCCCGTTGTTGGCTTCTTTCATAGAAGCCATCGTACGGGCGGCAAGATGCCTTACATCTGCCACAATTCGTGAATAAGGTTTTTCGTTCAATGTGTTGGAAAGCGTCGACTGCGGTGGGTCGTAGAATTGATCCTTGTCACTGGCACGCCGATTGTCCAAGGCCACAACTGCCACTTGTCGCTCCAGCGCCTCATAAACAGCTCGCGTGAAGAGTGCTTTGCCAGCTCCAATATCCAAGACTAGGGGCGTTGCTCCAGTCTTGCGGATGCCAGAGATAAGATTGCAGACGCAGTTCAGGAGCGACTCGATCTGCGCCACGTTGCTTGGCTTGCTCTGAAAAGTGTCGGGGCCACTGCCTAGAATCTCAGCTATCACGGCGGATCCACCGGGGAATGCATCTGTTGCATCGACTGGTGGTGGGAGTAGTTTGTAAGCTCTGTCCAATCGCCAGGCAAAGTGGTAGATGGCCAACGACTGGTATATGTGACGGATCCATTGATAATTGTGACGTCGCACCAAGGCCCAACGGTCCCGTCGAAGACGTACTACAAGAGCGTACGCGCAGCATGAGACAAGTGGGACAGCACAGCCTACACCAAGAAGCGAAATCCGTCGTGTACTGGCCAGGGGTGATGTGGTAGCGACGTGGACCATCACACACCAAAGGACGAGTTGCTCGCGATCTTCATTGTGGCGTCTACAGTCTATTTTGCTTCGCGCGTTTCGCGTTTCGATATCCGTGACTCAATGACCTCGTCCGTGAGTGAGTCGAGTCGTCTGCAAAGAGAGTAGACCGAGAGAGATGAAAGTCTAGACTACCGGTACTACTAGCGGTATCATAATTCAATATAGGTTCGGTATCCTACCAGAAGTAATATGGCTCTTTCCAGTATTCTGTATTCGCCAACTAACACTAAGATAGCTGCTGCTATCAATACATTCAATCGTCAGAAGCTACACAGAAATCGTCTCCCTCCTCGGAATTGTTAAAGCTGCGAAAGATTCGTCGGTTGCGCGATGTGCGGCGACTGGGCGACAAGGGCTCTGCTGGCAAGTCTTGAGCTTCTTCCATAGTGTCGATGCAGTTCACTACAGAAACGTGCACAAGCTCTTCCCCTCTCATGATTCGCCCGTGATGACCACCAGTTATTCGAAAGTTTTGAATGAATTTAGTTCGTAAGCGGGCCCACGTATCTTCGCTCTCGTCTCCTTGTGGATCTGTTGTGCAGATTTTGTATTCGGTGGAAGCTTGCAAGGAAACCACTAGAGCTGAGCTCTTCTTCCGTGCATACAAGGCAAGGCGATTCTCAATGGCGTCGGGATCCAGCCCGAGACTAGCAGCATGATCTTTCGTCGCCTGGACGGCCAGGTTGGTTCCTTCCAACTTGGTACTGGGCGTTTCACTCTCGAGCGGTGCACTAGATAATCGTCGGTGACTTTTGTTTGTCTCTTCGTCCGTTGTGTGGGAACGGCGACGATTGCCCTTCTTGACGGTTTCATCCTCATTTGTACTGATCCGGCGACGGGGTGTCCTCTTGGCGAGATCCTTTGCCTTTATGGCACACTCCAAGGCGTACGTCCAGTCCAACATACGAACCTCGGACTGAAAGAGCAGCTGGCGTTCTATCATTTCTTCTTTTGTTGCCACCTGCATCACATATTGCGTAAATGCCTTACCATCGATGACTTGCTCTCGACTTGTGATGCCAATGGTTGCATCTGTTAGAACTAGTTGTCCGCGAAGTCGATGAGGTCTTGGTAGAGCACTCTCGTAGTAGCTGAGCATTCCCTCAGATAGCACAAAAAACAGCTTCTTCCAGTTCCTCTGTAATGTATTTCGAGTTCTGATCCAGCCAATCTTGTCCCCCATGCCATGCAATGATGTTGTCTCAGAAATATCCTCTGTAACGTTGAGCATGACAGGCTCAGCCACCATGGCGCTGGGTACAATTACCACAAGCTCCGGATGCCTGCAAAGAGTATTGGCGCAAAAGTAAGAGTCTCCGCCAGTTCGGGTTCGATTACCCGAGAGTAATATATCTCGAGCATAGGTGATGGCTTGTGTCTCACTTAGATTGTGTCGACTATGGGACCCATCCCCGCCGCGTCCAAGGCCCAAAAGGCGTCTCATCAAAGCGCCAACAATCTCCTCGGGACCGTGGTCGCTATCACCTCGAAACAGCTCATTATCGATGCACACTGAATCTCGCTGGAGATCTTTCCAAAGCTGGTCAATGCTTGATGCTACATTTGATTCTCGAAAGGCGTGTTCGGTACTCTCCGTAGCTAGCTCTCCCTGCTTGGCAATCCACTTTACTGGTACCTTTAACGAGTGATGCAGTAAATCTCGTAACCCTTGCACGTATTCCAGCTTGAAGCTTGCGTTTCGAAGACTTGACTGCATCTTTTGATATTGCCGCAGATCGCTTTTGAAAGGAGATCGGGAGCTAACCCCTCGAACTAGCCCTCGGTGATCCGTGAAGGAGTCTCCTCGTGTGACAGAAGCACCAGCCATAGCGTTGTTCACCGCCTGGATCCACGCTTGACGCTCTTCTCGAGATTTTGCCATCCACAAGCGCTTCGTCCCATTGACAGTCATTTCAAAGATGGCGCCGCCGGGTGCAAGCTTTAATGCCTTCTGGTGGAGCTTGACGGCTCGGCACGTACACGAGTTTGCCTCGAGAGGTATATCTTTTCGCAGCAATTCTCCTTCACCTGTTGCATCCTTGGAGACGGCATTCTCGTAGTAGGAAAACATGCCTCTGCGAATTTCCACGTATTTGACCTTCCAGGTCCCTCTGACTAAATGGGAAGCCTTTTTTAGAGAGCCCGACTTGACAATCACTGGATCCATCATACCCACAACAGGCGCATGCCTGTCTCGTTCGGACAGAAGATCCAGAACAGCTCGTAACAGTATTCGATGCTCCATAGCAAAATTCAAGGCTGCCGAATGAGCATCTGCGCCTAGAAGTTCCTCCGCGTCTACTTCCTCGTTCGGATATTCCTCTGTGGTTGAAAGACGCACCCCGGTGTCCCAAGCTTCTCTCAAGAGATCGTTCTCTTCTGCTCCAGTTGATGACTCGGAAAGGTCTTGTATTTGGGACAGCGTTACGTGAGGCTTCTGGTGTTGACTTTCCTTAACTACAAGAGGTGAATCCCATTCGGCTTGATCCACAGGCACAGCAGAAGACCCGCTCAGAGGAGACGAAGGACGAGGCTTTGGGGGCCCAAGGAGGGTGTTTACTGGTAGTGACGAAATTTCACTGCTTTCGTCAAGTGACGCGTTACTCAAGCCAAGAGGTTCGATGGTGGGTAAACATCTAACAGAGTTCATCGCTGTGGTAGTAGGATCTGTCATTGGTAGCTCCCAAATGCAGCAATGGCCATCGTCGATCGATGAACTTCAGATTATTGCGTTTGTTGTCTGGTAACAGTGATGACAGCGGTTGGAAGTCGGAACCGAAAATCAAAAAAGCGTTGAGGAGGTGAGCCACTTGGAAATATCAGCGGTACTAAGCTTCTTGAGATCCAACCAATCACATTAGTCTACAGCACCATCAAAGCTATGTTGTACGTACGTGGTACGTCGTAGAGTGTAATCATAGATACTGTAATAATCTCATCGACATTACTGTCTGTTCTAGACTCTAGACTAGTACCGTACCGTTAGCGTAGAGGCAGGCTCATAGCTACGACTGTAAAGTAGCGTTGCAGCTGAGCTACTACTACTAGAAGCTAGCTACTACTAGTAGCTAGAGGTTCCTTACACTCACGAAGGATAATAGTTCGATTATAAAATAAAACCGGTTTGCGTGTTGCCTTTCTTCATTACTCTCCCTCCGATCCAGGCTCTAGTCTAGTCTCTCGAAAGACTGCCAGCATTTGCTGCATGGTTGCATGAAGTTCATCTTGTTGCGTCTGTCGATCCTTCACAATCTGGAGTACCTCCCGTACTTCGAATCGCAGATCATCGAGTCCTTTCTCAAGGTTCGTCACCTCGGTACGAAGGCGCGTCTCGGTCTGACTGATGGCGCTCTCCAGAGTCTTCGACTTGGCTTGAGAATCTACCTTTGCCTCAGTGGAGATACGAGTCATTTCTCTCTGTACAAACACAAGACGACCTCTCCAGCCATCTCCAGTGAAAATATTGCCTTGCTTCTCGAGGGATGATCCCAGCATTTGTTGCATAGGGTGTTTGATGAATCTCCCGTAGCAAGACCAACCCGACTGGGATTTTCCACTTGCATCGTCTTCGCCATTCATTACGTTCTTTCGTGATACAATATCTGCTGCTCCAGTCGATAGAAACACCATCATTCCAACGAAAAGAGAAACAATAATAAGAATAGATCCGAGACTCAACAAGACGTTGCCGTGTCGAGGCCCCGTAAAGTCTGCAAGGCAGGATAGAGAGAAAGACAAGGTGAGATTGACTGACACGGTTCCGTCCGGCGTACACTTGGACTAGGATCGCACTTACAACCAATCGTTTCGCCAAAAATCCACATGAACACGACCAGGGATGAAAGCGAAAAGAAGAAAATGGAGCCGCGACTCCACCCATGATGCGAATCACTTGACCACCACGATTTGTAAATCCAAGCCGAAGAAGAGGCGTGCGTGCTTGGAAGGGAGTTCCTTCGCAAGATGTTCTGAAAGGAAACAAGCTCCGCTAGGAGCATCACCCGTGCTCGCCCAAAGAGAGCATGCGACCGTACAAGACACTTTTCGTAGCTGTCAGAAGCAACGGCAATGAGGACGTTCAAGAGAACTAGCACAACCATGAATGAATATACCACAACTAAAATGACAGAGAACGGTGACTGGAAATTCTCGCGTTCAAATGTACCGAAGTCACCGAGCAAGATGGCATAGACCTGTTTTTGTGGGGTGAGTATAAGGAGTGAGTATAATGCAGTGGGGATGTAGAATCGCTCTAGCTGTTGGGCACCACTGCACAATCACGGATTTTTTTGTTGGACGAGGCAAAATTCCATTCGTACCTTGAGATAGTATTCAGATTGGTAGCACTCTTGATTACTGTCGCTCTCATCTGACGAGCAGGATTGCGGCACCAGCAGAGTGAAAAACATCTGGGCAAAAGATACCACTAACGTCAACAAAATCACACAGAACCAAAGAATATCCCTCGTAATCTATGGTGAAAAGGCGAAGACGAGGAATGAGAATAAGAAGCCGCATTCTCAGTACACACAACAAAACAACAAAGAGAGAGAGAGAGTTCTTACCTGAAGGATCGCCAGAACGAATGTCGCGAGTTGCATGTTGATGCCCTTGAGAAAGTTCAAGACTCGCAACCACAGGAACCCAGTTGTAACGGCAAGAAGACTCCGCGATGCTGCCGAAATGTCCACGCCGGTATCACTAGACATGAGCTTGGTACGGATATAGACAGTACTGATCAATGATAGGACTGTAGACAGTAAGTCAGTGAGGTTCCAAAAGCTCCAAAAGTAGATGCGAGCGCGACGCGTAATCATACAGAGGCTCACAGCCTTGCCAAGTTCACGAATGATGAAATAAAATATTCCGGCTTGGGCGATATAGATAAACTGGAGGACATTCCGAGCAGATTCCCCCAGAAGGAGTCGATTGACGGCGGCACGAAAGCCAAAGATGAGAATCGCCAGAAAGAGAGCGTCGCAAAAGATCACCGTCACAGTAAAGGGACGCGAGATAATTCGATCCATGACGCGACGAACCAAGGTTGTTGTAGCGGCTTCCTCTATCTCCGTTTCACCCAGTGAGAGTAACGACGGAATAAAGTCTTGTAGTCGGCTAACCTCTTGATAGAGTTCGTCTAGTTCTTCGTTGGCACCATTCAAAGCCTGCGATTTGTTTGTGGTACTCGTCCGTAGCGAGGAAGCTTGCTCCGATGTGGAAAATGGCGGATCTGACGCAAGCTTGAGATAGTCAATAGCCCGCTCTGAGACTCGACGTTCGTCACTTTGCAGCATGCCAGTCAACCAGCTGCCCACCGAGTACTTGCTTACCAACACCCTGCGAAAGATAGACGTCGCAAGAATATAGTTTCGTTGGGCGTCGTCTTCAATCAGCAACACACACTTGACCAAGTCAGGAATGGATGCGATACTTTGGACAATCTCGGTACTAATATCTTGCACCGTGAGATTTTGTAGTTCTTGAATGGCAGCGTGAAAGGAGCCCTCGTCATCGTCTGCATCCGGAAGTGACACTAGCATACCTTGGCGTTTGACCGACCTGGTAGAGAGACTATCCAACTGATCCAGAATAGCTGACAACAAACCAAAACAAAAGTGTGCATGCAAGGTCAGTGCAATATTTATTGGGAACGAGCGGCTTCTGTTATCGGCGCCTGGACGTGACATTTGAGCTCTGTTTTGTGGTGAGAGTGACGGCTTGCGGGGAGCAGCTTCAATGTCACGAGTACCGGGAGACTCTGGTTCGTCTTCGGGCACAGCATGTAAAGAGGATGGATTGCGGTGACTCGAATGGGCCGACCAGCGTGTTCCAAGAGACGTCAGTGTCTTGGTCGACATCCACAATGAACTCATGCGAGCAGGAAACCCATCAGTAGCTGCAGCACCACTACTACTAGTGTCTGGTTTGGAAGCATGGTGAGACGCATTGACCCAGGAAACCAACGACCCTTCAAATGGAATGTAGCCGTGTGAGTCACACGTTATCATGGCTGCCGGATAAGCTTTCAACAAGTCTCCCACGACAAAGTTTTGAATTTGCTTTTGGGTCCGTGACAAGTCGTTGTCTGTATCGAAGAGAGAATGCTGCTGTCGCGTGTCTTGTCCATTGGCAGCCGCCAGAGTGTAGGAAAGTTTACTGTTTCGAGCCAACAAGTGCATGGGCGTCTGCCCCCGATCGTCGCTGCAGCCCGCTGCTTGGACGGAAATATGTTGTTTCTCAATGCGCAAGAGGTCGTCGATTGTAACAGCTGAGCGACAGACTTCGTGTAGCAGAGTTGGAGGCACGTAGGTTGGCACGGTGGGCTTCTCGTTATTTTGGAATGCTGGTTGTCCATTGCTCTCGCCTTCGCGTTGTTCCGTGGCGTTGGGATCCACGTGTACTTTTCTCTCGCGTCGGTCGGTCCGAGGAGGTGGAGACAGGTCCATACGCTCGTCGTCGTCGTTGTCCCCATTAATTTCGAACGAGTCGTCGAGGTATGGATGCATGATCGATTCGTCGGCGTCGTCGTTAGGCAACGCATTCTCGTGTCGCGTAAAGAAAGGAAAGCGAGCCGTGGGTGGTGGCGATCGAAAGACGACGCGTCGGGCGCCCTCTCGAATAGATGCTCTGCTTTTGACGGCAGTGGCAGTAGTATTTTTGACGACGACTTGTTGTTGTTCCAAGATCGGCTTGTGGGCATCCTTTTCGTGCGGTGATCGGCGTCTTAGCATGGGCGGCGTCAAGGCACTACGAGACAGTTGCTGCTGCGCTTTGGACGTTTGTCGGCTGTAGGTAGCTGCTGGTAAAGAGGCTGCTAGGCTTTTGACCGAGCTTTCGGGGTCGACGAAATACGCATCCAAATTGGAACTATTGTGATCCCATTCAGCCAAGCCTTCGTCCATCTTGCAGCGTGTACGATTACTGCGTCGAGGAGGAGACGGCATGATGCTGGAATGGTAAAGTTGTTCTCACGGCTTGTCCACCATTGTCATTGTGTCGATCATCATTATTTCCTCGATCGATCGACCTCGATCGATCGTTCGTCGTTCGACGGGCGGCTGGCTTCCTCTTTTTTTCCGGGTTCTCCATATTTGAAAAGAGGCGTAAAGCAATGTAAGATTTGAAGTTTTGAATCGAATAAGTCCAGCCAAGGAACCTTCAACCTTGTTCTTCGTTCGGTCTTGGATTCATTCCAGTACTGACTGTCTAGAATACTACTGCGTTGGGAAGCCTACGATGTACTTGCAAAGAAGATCAAGTACGTACTGGAACAGATAGATGATGATCACTACTGGTAAGTTTACTGGTTTACTGGTATGTTAGGAGTAGGTATGTGCTGTAGTCGGAGTACTGTAATACTCTCTACAGGTACTCTATTGCCCGTCGTTTTGTTGGGGATCCCTCTCCCGATGGACGGCTCACAACTTGTAAAACAGACGAAATCTCACAAACGCACAACATACTACAGCAAGAATCATGTGTCCAGGCGCACCACCCAGCACAAGGACAACCGCTCCTCCTTCCCAAACGCAAGCTCCTGCCGTCAAGGCTCCAACTGATAGCACCATGAGCCAAAAGTCACGCGTGCCTTTGGAGTTGCAAGCAGTCTTTCTGGAATCTGCCCGTGGTGGTACGGTTAACAAGCCGCCGCCCTCGGCCTCCAGGATATTCTTTCGCAAGCTCTTCGGTAAGGGCCAGAAGAAGAAGGAAGAGAGTAAAAGTCAACAACTAAAGGCTCCAAAGCCCATTATCAAGTCACGGACTCGAATACCGCTG
>Ga0307981_1000903_pt1 | contig 28488 bp, 33 predicted proteins | sample OrgLakmetagen987_FD_201849 | JGI IMG/M metagenome (GOLD analysis project Ga0307981, IMG submission 201849) | Saline water microbial communities from Organic Lake, Antarctica - #987 | ecosystem: Environmental > Aquatic > Non-marine Saline and Alkaline > Saline | place: Antarctica: Organic Lake... | reverse complement strand
CAGATCTGCGAGTACGGCGAGCAAGTCATGTCCGTGATCCAACGCAGTATAATGGAAGCAAAGGCAATGGCCATGGGAAGCAAGTACCTGAGAAAGTGAAAGCATGTGAGCGAGACGGAAAATAATCGATAAATGGCACAATAGTAAAAGCACAATGTCCCGTTAAAACGTACGTTTCCAAGCCCAGTAGTGGGTTGCGACTTTTGTTGAGCGAATCATAAACATCATAGGCGGACTGCACTTGATCCTCTACCTTGTCGCGTGCCTCCTTGATACTGCCCTTGCTACCAAAGGTTGCAATCTCTGCAAAAACTTTAATAGTTTCAGCCGTCGCACGCTTGTGTTCCTCTTCCAATTCGTCGGGGCGTAGGTAGTTGGTGCAACGCGGTCCAGCGATACGATCCATGGTCTCCTTGTAATTCGTCACGGCCATGTTGAGGGCGTTGGTATTATTTGCAGACGCTGTCGCTTCCAACAGAGTCGCTGCCGTGGGAAACTTGGCACCGGACGCAAACAGATCCGCATAGGTTTGAATGTACGTGCCAAGTTCGGCTGCCGTCAACTCGCGTCCGTGAATCACCTTGGGTTGCAACGTGGCCGGAGAAAAGACGCGTTGACAATACCGATCCAACAAGTGCATGAATTGTTCTTCCACGACACCGACTTCCCCCGCGTACTTTTTCTTGGTCACGGCAAAGCCAGGATGCGACAAGCCATAGCACGAAATCTTTTCGAAACAGCTCGTAATCTGGACTCTCGTATCTTGCAAGTCCTTGGCGTCACGTTCCGCAATGACAGTCTGCAAGTAGTCTTCCATGCTCTTTTCCATGGCCTCGTAGTCCTCTGAGCCATCTTCGTCTTCTTCAAAGTGCTGCCAATCACGCACTAAAAACTCCATTTGCTGAAAGGGCTTACGGGTGCTGTTTGCAGCGGTACCTTCGTCGTCGTCGTCAGCAGTGACAGCATCCTTGTCACAACTCATGGCCGTGCGCGCATACTCGGAAAAGAGAGCCAGTTGCTGCAAGTTGTCTTCCTGAATGCGCTTGTCGACGTTGTAAATCTGGTAGCTGCTCAACAAGGTGGAAAAGCCAAAGATGGACGCAGTCAACGCCATGGTGGTTTCGTGATCAAACATGCCTTGCGTGTCCACCAACAAGACGGCCAGCTTTTCACCGCTCTTGCCAGTCTTGATAATGTGTGGATGCTGCCACATCCAAATGCCGGTCGTGTTGCGTTCGCTACCCGCCTTCCAATCAAAACCGTCGTTACCCAAGGAGTCAAACTTGCTGTACCATGGTTCTGTTGTGTCGGAGGTGGTAGCAGTGTCGGTATTGTCTTCTTCGTCGTGACTGTCTTGCAAGTGCGCGAGGTACCTCAAAAACCAAGACAGTAAAAAGGATTTCCCTGTTCGAAAGGCGCCCACAACGGAAACCACCGATACCTTGCAGTCGGCAGGAATCTTGTCGAGAATCTCTTGCAGCCTGGCAGCGTCAAACTGAAAGGCGTAAGCGTCGTCCTCGGATCCAATCGAAACAATCTGGTAAGCTCTCGCCGCACTATCCTTTTCCGTAACGAGTTCGGGTGCGTCCTCATCGGGCGGACAGAGCTCCACGAGAACGGCGGATTCGTCCGTGTCGTCTGTATCCGACATGATGATACTGCTGCTACTGCTGGAAGGAGTGAATACTGTAACTAGCTACGGTAGTCTAATTCTACTCGCTTTATTGTGGCGACCCGATCGTATTGTATTCGTCGCCATTTGCCATCACAACATACATTGTCCCGTGGACAAGACAACGACGAACGCCGAGCGCACCGCGCGCGAAGTCTTTTCGAAAGGAACGAAACGGAAGAACCCGGAAATTAAGACGAGGGACTCAAATGGGACTGATCATCAATCGACAGTCGACAGACATTCGACAGTGGTATAATAATATAGTGTTGTTTTTCGTATTTCAACATACACCATGCTTATGGCCGCCTGCGTACAAGCACTGCAGACGCAAGCTGTTCCGATCATTGTGGTTTTGCTCGCTCTAAAGGTAGCCATATGGGCCTATGGTCGGCAGCCGACGGCGTCGCGCAAGGACAATAATGCCACGGTCGCCACGGATAAGTCCAGACTTATTTCCACTACTACCATACCAACAGCTACTACGAAGAAGACGAATGATGATGATCATGATCCCAATGATGTTTGGGCGCAACGCCGTAAACAGGGCATTGCTGCAGCCTCTTTTCATGGAACCAAACCAGAGCTACAAACCGACCAAAAACCCTTTGGATCTAGCTACTACTATGCCCACAACCATTCGTCCGCGAAAGGAGGCTATTCAGATGGTCTCACCATGGAGGACTTTACCATGAATAGGCCCCGCTTATTGTCGTCGCCGTCATCTGCGTTTATAGCAAGCAACAATAAGGAAAATGATACCGTCCGAAGCGCTGCTGGTGAATCAACAGAAGCAGATGCAATACAAACCGCCCTGACGAACACACCAGTTCCAGTAGCACCAGCAGTACGAGGCCCTCCCGATAAGCGCGTTTTGACAATTTGCAAGTATCTGGTGGACGACCCTACCGACACTACTGCGAGTCCGGCCGTCATTCGCATTGATCAACTGCCCGGTCTGATCAGTACCGCTGACCCTGTAGCCTGGTCGACCGTGACTGTAGCGGAGGTGACGGCCAAGATTACCGAGACCAAGGGACTTCTGGTCGTGGTACGGACAGTTACAGATACAGATAAAGGGTCGTCGTCATCGTGTGACTACAAACTGCACATTCCTGTACTAAAGCTGCACGGTGAGGTGGTATCCGTCGAGACTGTACTGAAACCTGGCAAACGTTTGCTGGTCAAGCTACATCGAAGGTAAAAGGGTATCTTCGGCTTGTCCTGACGAGAAAGAGAAGTCACTACCCCTACTGTAATATCTAGCTAGTAAAGAATGAAGTGATAGACTGCAGCAAAGCCAAGATGATGGACCTACCGGTACAGCCATGGCTAATATTTGGTCTATAGGTAATAGCGTCAACGTCAAGCAGGACCTACGCCGCGGGAATGCGTCACTCGCTAGTGTATCAATATGAGTGTTTGCATCAATACGAGTGACACCATAGGCAGAGTGGTCCATCATACCGTAGACTACTGCAACGTTGTGACGACCATGCCACTTTCCGTTTCCGTCAATAGGTGGTTAGTATTCTGGGAATGACTCAGTAAAAGCAGCTGCCAAGTGCAATTTCGACCACCGCCTGCAGCAGCTGCCCGAGTCCACCACGACTGCCAACACCACGGTTTCGGCGAAGAACGATGCCAATATTTCTACATCGCTTTCGCGGTACTCGATTTCGATGACGTGGGCTCCGGGTCTCAGAAGGCTCCCCCTCCGGTTCCGGCCTTTGGTCCATAAAAAACTCTACAGAGAACACACACGCCAAAGAAAAGTGCTTCCGTTCCAACGACCATGGGAAAGAACGCTACTAGCAAAGCCACTATGCCGCTTTCACACCACAGATTACCCGTATTGATCGTGCTGATATCCTCATTGACTAGATTATCAGAAGCCTTTGTCACAGGGGATGTCTCAAGGAGACATTCAACAGCAGGTGTCAACAACATTATTCCTTCTCCACTACAGCCCGTCACGACGTGGCAGCAGTTTCCTCGAGAACTTTCCACACTTTCACGATCAACATCGCCATCTACAACAAGTAGTAGTACATCGTTGGGAGTCTGGTGGTTCGGAGGAACCGAAACCACAGAGTCTCAAGATTCCGACTCTTGCGAATTGGTGGCGGTCCGCATTGAAAAACCCAGCAGTTCGTCCCGGCGAATTCTTGGAGAAATTGTAGCGCCTGTTCCCCTCAAGGATGTTTGGGCCATCTTGACGGACTATGATCGCTTGGCGGTACACGTTCCCAACCTGGTCGAGTCGCGCATATCGAAGCGACCCGCAACCGGAGAGCAAGGTGATGGCAGTTACTCTTGTCGGTTGTTTCAACGCGGCGCCCAACAGATTGTTGGGTTTGAGTTTGGTGCCTCCGTGACAATGGACATGAAGGAGGAAATGACCAACTACGCGAGCATGATGCCAACCGACCGTAAAGCATCAGCCATCCGACAAGACGCTAGCGGGTCTGTTTACCCAAACAACGCCCGTCGTATCCGATTTAAGTGCGTTGACAGTTTTTTCTTTAACAACTTTGATGGAGAATGGGCGGCCCAAGAACGGATAGGAGAAGCTGGAAAAGTGGAAACACTGATATCGTACGTTGTAGAAGTCCGCCCCAAGGGACCCGTCCCCGTGGCAGCGCTGGAATGGCGAATTCGCGAGGACGTGCCGACGAATCTGAGAGCCGTCAAGGCGGCTGCCATGGCAGTGGGCTACGACGGAGTCATGGCCAGCCGAGGACAACCCCAAGTATTCCAACCGGTGGAACCAGCAGTATTAGTATCATTACCATTGCCAACCAAAGGAGCAGTAAAAAAGGCGAAAACGCGACTGGGTCGCTTTGCTTCCACCGTTCGATCCAGTGTCCAATGGGATACCGACGAGACCATGGCCGCCTACCTGACCAAAGAGTAAAACACACAACCACAACTACAGTAGTATTAGACAAAAACTCTTCGACGTTTTAAAAGTGTACATTATGATTTGGTGTCGCTGTCTTCTCCTCGCATTGCGTCTTTGGAAAAGTATTTCTTGGAAACATAAGCCATCTCTTCTTCTTCCGTCATGCCGCGCATCTCTAGGAGCTCGCGTTGTTCGGCTTCGATTCGTTCTTGCGGTGCAAACGCTCCATCTATTCTTCTTCGACTCGCTTGGGCCCATGATTTGGCGGAGGTGACTGCTTGCTCGAACGTTCGACAACCCGTCGAGTAAAATACCAAGGCTCCCACTAATCCAAAGACTCCAATGGTTCCAGCCGAAGCCACGCGCAGGGCTCGACTCGCGACGGTGGAACCGACCACGCGGCGGATATTTTCTTCGGCGGCCTTTAGGTTATCCACTTGGACTTTTCCGGCGGTTGTTTCTTTCAGTACATTTTGGACGAGGGGCGCGAGAGGCTTTTGAAAGCCTCGGTAGGCTGTCCAGAGAAAGGGAAGACTCGAGCTGAGCAAAACGTGGCCAGGATGGACCGAAGGGAGTTTCTCGATCAGGGGAGAAATGTTTCTTTCCCAGCTCCATGCTTCCGTCTCTTTGGGAGTAATATTGTCGCCATTGTTATCTGCTGGGGCCGCCATGCTGTGTAAAACGGGCGTAACTGTGCAAAGTAGAACTATGCTCTAAATGTGCTTTCGGCTCCACCATTTACCATCGTCAAGGGAGAAGTGATCGAGGCCTTTTTCGTGGTTTTCGGCTTATCCGCACGATGGACGGACGTTATTTCCTAGTTAGCCATGATGTCTCGCATTAGACGACAGTGGTAGGATCTATTGTACAAACATATCCTCAATAATGCAAGGCTACCACTCGCCTGCTTTGAGGTCTACCATGAGAGTACAGTTACCACACCGAGGGTCGACGACGGCCTTTCGCAACTCGTTGTAGAGACGACTCCAGTTGCTGGCCGTGGTTAAAACGTAATCATTGGCCTCCATACCCACGAGAAGGGACCCAAGAGCAATAGTTCCAGGTCTTCCCGCCAGATCCAGAGCCATGTGATTGGGGCCGTTGTAAATGTCGCGACGATGGGACCGCAAATCGTGGTAATACTGGTCCACGTAGACCTTCCATCCGGGCAGAGCCGCTGCTTGGAATTCGGCCACGGCACGGGGGTCTTCGGTGGCGAGATAAACGTTGGCAGTCTCGGCCGACCGCCCACGTTGTCGCTGAATGTCTTGCACAGCTCGAATGTATTCCGCAATGCCCAAGAGTTTAATTTCCTGTTCCTTGTCGCCCCACCGAATGTGAACGGTAATCAAGTCGGGTGGAATACTGTTTGCAGTGCCGCTGTTGTGTGTGGTAGTGGTAGGTGTGGCAAATACACGGTTCAATTGTCGCAAGGCTTCGTCTTGAATTTGTGGCGAGACGCGTGCCAACAAGAATTCTGTTCCAGCGGCTCGCAAGTCGGCGGTCGAAAATCCGGCTCGGGCCATGACACTGGCGCATTTTTTCTTGACCTTGCCACGAGCGTTGCTGATATTGTAAGCATAAATTTCATGCATGGAATCTTCGGGACATTGCTCTTCACTGGTGGGAAAGTAGCACGTCATGGCCGACGACGGCAGTGTAGTTGCCTCCTTCGCAGCATTACTCTGGCTGCTGCAAGCGGCCGTATCCCACCAATTCCACGGCCCTGCTGTATGTACTCGAACGCCGGATTCCATGGCGTTACATAAGGCCTGACTGTAGACATGCAGATCGCTACCGAGTCCGAAGCGGTTGCGGTATCGAAAGTACCCAAGGGGCAGGGAACAGTTGGACTGATGCTGTGCCATGCGGACCGCCAACGGCGATATTGGTGACAAGGATGTCCAGTCGAAGCGGAGTTTCAATGGAGCTCTCGTGGATTTCTTAGGATTTAGTGTTGCATTCCAGGACGATGGATTGACAGGAGGGCTTGACAATGACCTCGTTGCTTCTCTAGTGGCAGGCCTGGCCGATGAGCCCGTGTTGTCGCTGGCGCTCAAGTTTGCTTCTCGAACGCTTCTCGAATGCATAAAGTGGGAAACCCATAAGGACTGAAGTGCGCAACTAATCAATACCAGTTGAAGGATGAAAGGCCAATTCAGGGTCTCACCTCGTCGTCTATGCCGACGACTGGGGGTGGCCATTGTCATTGTCGATTTTACGTTTGTGCGATTTTGATTTTGTTTTTTTGAATCGTCGATAGAAACCCGGATATGACTCAGGTTTCCGTTTTTCTTCCTCTCTCTCCTTCGCCTCACAATGAGCTGGTCATCGATCGTCCGATCGTTCTCGTTGCCTCATTAAATATACTACCAGTACTCTAACTTGCGGTACATAGTTACATTCTCACACTCTCACTACATCGAATCCCCGCACATCTGACCATGACGAGCAGCACGAGTAAAGCTGCAGCATTTCGCGCCATTGCGCAAGCTCGCAGATCCGTAAAGAGGTTCCAAGAGAATCGCGCCATTCCAAAGGAAACAATTCAAGACATGCTGGAATCGACCATGGTACGTCGCAGAGTTAGTCCACTACTCGTCGGTGTCAGCGTGCGCCTTCCAGCATGTGCAAATACCAACCATTAACCTTTTTATTTTCTACAGAGAGCACCGTCGAGTTTCAACTTGCAGCCGACACAAATTATCATGGTAACGAGTCCAGCCGTCAAGGATTTGGTAGCGCAAGGCAGCATGCTGGGCCCTGGCAATCAGTTTCGTACCAAACAGTGTTCCGTCCTGGCAGTCTTTTTATCGGACTTGGAAGCTGGTAAGCGCATTCAGCGCATTCATCAACTGGAAACTGCAGCTGGCAATCGGCATCCAAACTACATGGCCATGATGCCACTGACGGTATCCTATCTCTTGGGAGAGGGCCACGCGGCGACGGCGCTCAAACAGGCGGCAGGGACTTTTTTGTCGGAATTCAAACCCATGCCGCAGCCAGAAGGCATTCATCCGTGGAGTTATAAAAACACGGCCTTGGCAGTGCAGTCTTACGTCTTGGCCGCGGAAAGTCACGGTCTGGGTTCGTCCATTATGGAGGGGTACGATGTACGGCGTTTAAAGGAACTTTTGCGAATTCCGGATCGATACGCTGTTCCCATGGTTGTGGCGACGGGATATACGCATGTCGACGATACAGAAAGTAGAACGCCTCGACTTGACTTGGGCGAAATCGTCTTTCAGGATACCTTTGGTGTACCGTACGATGCCGATGCGCTTAACGAGAAAGAGGAGGAGGAAGAAGAAGTGGCCAGTATCTGAGGAGGCGTCAATAAACAACCGTCGTCGGGAATGATGCGCATCGCTTGGTTGCTCCGAATTTTGACAGAGCGTTGTCGCGGAGCCCCAGAACTAGCGTATGACGCAATTTTACCAGTACAAAGTGATTGCATCCGTGTCGGTCTCGACACAATGGTTGTCGACAAGGCTACGGTTTCCGAAACTTCTCGACATGGAGTTAAAAGGTTTGATCATGGCCAAAGTAGGTCATTTTACTCACTCAGATTAATGTGTCTGGTTAGACTTGCCGCCTTTGCTCCTGTTGTCAGTCTACCTACTAGCTAGTCAAACTATCCCGCTGGTCGTTTATTCTACATTTGATTGATGCTTCTGCGTAGTCCAATCCCAGTTAAACGACTAAATGGTATTTGAATCCATTGTCATTGAGAATCAAATAGAAAACATGTTACTGTTAGATGTGTATCCCTTTTACTCATGGAGGTACAGCAGAGTATTTGTGTGTGGGTTGCCTCTCTTCTCCTCAAAACGGCCCCGGCACTGCCCCCTCCTGAATTCAAACGCTGCAAATTTTGGCAGGATCATGTCATCTCACAAAACAAGTTTGTACATTTACATACCATCGACAACCGGAAACCACCATGATCCGACTCATCTCCCTTCGGTCGCTATTGGCTCTCCTCCTAGCGTGGCCATGCAGCCGAGACCAACTTGTCTTTGCTGGCAAGTCAAGTCAATTATTGGCAGCAGGGGGAATAGTAACTACAGCCGCGTGCAACAAGATTCGTATTGAAAAGTACCCTGCGAGGCTTGACATGTATTACTTTTACACTGTGGAATATGAAAGCGAATCCTTCACTGCGCCCATGGATCTACTGGCAGGTATCGAGAGTGCAATTGCTCACGCGGTTGCATCGGATCTCGACGAATGCGGCGAACGCGCTTGGCCTGTGTTTGCCGTCGAACTCTCGTCTATCGGACATTCCGTCTCTGGAAGCGGTACGTACACAAAATTACACATCTCCTCGCTCGCGTTCTTTCCATTCCAACGCGTCTCACCAGAAACACTTTTCAGTTGGATATTGTGATAATAACGAGGAAGATGACATTGAGTGCCACCTCGTCCGTGGTATCACGTCTATTCTTCTCGATAACGGCGCCGCAGACGCTGAGAGCGTTGCATACGCCACTATCCAACGCGTCTTGACAGACACGCTCTTTCTGAACCAGTTTACCACCACGCATGTGCTCAGCGCCGAGTTTGTGCGTCCAATCCAAGAGAATTTAATCCTACTCAATGAACCTCCACTCTCGACTAACGCTTCTGATGGAACCGCAAAGATTGCGATTGCTACTGCTTCTGTCTCGTGCTTGCTGACGTGCGTCTTTCTATACGGCTTGTATCGCGCACGCGCACTTTCCCGAGAGCGTGCTCAAACTCCAGTAAAGGCGCGGGTTGCGCATCTCCAGGCCAAACGGCGTCGTTACTTTCAAGAGTTGCAGCAAGATCAGCAGTTGGAGCCCGGCTGGATGGTTACGGATTCCTTGCAGTTGCCAGTGCCATCCATTACGTGGAGTGTCTCGGATCTAACTTCGGATTCAGGATCGATTCGCAGCAGTATGAGCTACGCCACCAAACTCGACCGCATTGAAGAAGAAGTGCCCGTGGACGGACACGATGAAGAGAACGTCGCCATTGAGCACCCAAGTAGCCTACCTTCACTTGACCTTAAGCACGAGCACTTGGACTTTATCGCCCACTGGAATCACCACACTATCGACTTTGCACGTGGCAATGGCGAAACCGACATGGAATATGTTGACCAAGACGCCGAAACGCCCGTCCGCAAGAATCGCATCGAAGACTTTGACGCAACGGCGGAGGAAGACACTTTGACAGGCTGTAGATACTTGGATGACAGTCAAGAGGACGATGAGGATGTACTGGAGGTCGATCAGTCCAATGACACGACGCCGACGGTAGAGACCTTTTCTATTGTTCGTTACTCGTCGGTATTTGGAGATCCTCCAATGAATATCACGGCGGGCTTTTTCAAGTTTGTGAAGACCGAGGTCTTCGATCTTGTTGCCGCGCCCGAGTCCATCGATCAGGAAGAAGGACTCGAGCGTTGGTTTCGCAATGTCCTGTTGGATCTTCACCGAGCTCTGCACCAGAAACGTCTTGCATTGTAGATCCCACACTGCCCACACTAAATACCTTATAATATGTAGCATCTCTTTAAGGCATTGCTTTCTCGTAGTCAGCTACTGCCGCCTTGATATTCTCGTCAAACTTGCGAGAGTTGATCGGGCCCTTGATATCAGCAAAGGGATTCAGGAGGTGCGAAATGAAATGCACGTGCACCGCAGTCAAAAAGTCCTTGACGATGACGTCCTTGGAGGTCTTTGTCACTAGAGCAAGAAACTTGACGTTGGTAGCTGTCACATAGCCATATACTGTATGACTGTCGTCGGCCGTCATGAGCGAACCCATCCAGTGCGGGGAGCTCGAGACGACAGTCATATTGACACCAACCATGCTTCCTTTTCGGCTTGCGGCGCCGGTGACTTCCTCCAAGCGATCGAGCGCTGCATGCATCATGAACTGGTGTTCCAACGGTAAGCTATCGCGGAGGCCATGGGCACGGACGGCATCTACAAATCCAAAGCAATCCTCGGGCGTTGCTTCAGGGGATGCTACTGCTGCTGCTGCTGCATCGCCTTTTTGAAAGCGTGTGGTATCGCAGAGGAAAAGAGGCTCATTGCGCTTTCCGATAATGGCAAGACCTAGTAGAGACATGATGGTGATAATGACAGGTAGGTTTGCGTAGAGAGTGTCCGGAGCAGGCAGTTATGAACAGCTAAAGAGGGTGTACGCAGCCGTCATCAGCATCTCTGCGAAAATAAATCCACGTCACGGAAAATGCTAGCAGGCGGATGCGGCCGGATATATTCTAGACTACTGTTGTAGTCTATATATATCGCCAATATCTCTCTATCGCGTACGTAGCTCTAGCTTATGGTCTTGTGTTTTGTAAACCATTTACCATGTTAGCCAGAGACTCGACTCCTTCTAAATAATGTTTTATTAGCTAGCCACTATCATGTTCGACTCATGACATAACGAAGGTAGTATCGGTGAAGGACCGAAAGACGGAACCGATGATAACTTTGATGCAGAGTCGAAAATCGGTCCCCTCCGTCAATTCCTTCGTTTGTCATCAATAATGCCGATATACACCACTTTAACAAAAGTAAGCCTCTCATCGTCGATTTTGTGTCTTCGCCGGCGGCTGGCTATCTTACGAAAGAGACTATTCCAACGTCGAATGTCCCTCGTCGTATGAAATACCTGACACATCATGCACTTGAACATGGCATAAGGATTGCTATAAGGTTACACTCCAGAAAACAGAGGGCTTTCTATCACGGACTTTAAGGATACAGCCGACTTGGATGAAGCAGCAGCCAAACATTGCGGACACGAAAACTTTTGGGGGAGAAACTTGGAGCCATTCGGCACCTCCTGCTGCGCCGCAACAAAATTTGTCAAAGAGCCACCGTGACAGCTCTCGATGCAAATACCGATACGCTTGCAGCTTTTACGGTACCAAGTTCTAGCTGGTTCCGTCAGATCGGTAGTATCGCCGTTGACGTGCTTGTACAGGTCAAAGACAATCTCAATTTTTTTCAGCAATTCCGTTTCGTTCGCCACGTCTTCCCGCCCATCCAGGTTGTCGTCACCACCCCGCTGCCGCTTGTATGACAGAGGTTTCCCGTCTTCCCCCATTTCTAGACTAGACGCGTCTGCTTCAATTTGAGCTCCGGCAACACCTCCCACCGCCATGAGAATCTGTGCCGTCATTTTGCGGTCTCGGGAGGTCTGACACTTGCGAAACTTGGCCTTGAACATCTGAAGTTTCTGTGCGCTCAACTCGTTTGCAATCCAACTCAAGAGACTATCTTCGTCATCCTTGCAGGCTTGCTCGATTTCCTCGGCCTTGTTGAGGCTCGAGTCAATGCTCAGAGAGAACAACTTAGGGGGTCGCTTATTCGTCATGGTCGATTATCAGCATTCAGCGCGTCGTTCGTGTCGTGTCGTGTTATATGTGACGAGAAAATATCGCCGTCGCTGCGCGCTTTTCGCCGCGCGATCTTCGAGAGCCATCAGTTTTCGAAAATCAGATGTTTCCGAAGAACAATGGGATTGGTGTTTGACGGCGACACCGACTAGCATAACCTCATATACGCACCCATCAACTCACGCACAAAGTATGAGAGCCGCCGTGTCCAGCAGCATCATGAGAAAAATAGCCATTGTATTTGGCCTTTTGCTTGGCGTCTTTACCCGAGAAATTCCAGCGTTCCTCTTGTCGCAACCAAGAAACAGTAGAGCGACTCCCTTTCTTCCTCCCGCCACCGCTGGCTATGGTAGGAATCGTCTATTGAATACGGCCCTAGCGTCGGGGTTTGGAATTGCAACGAATTATACTTGGCAAGAAGAAGCCTTTGAGATTGATGTGACGGTCATGGTGCCTCTCACAATCAAGGCCAAGGATGTAACGTACAAGGCGACGAGTAAATCGATTGACTTGCGGTATCAAGACGCCAATGGTAACGAAGTCATGTTGTTGGACGCTACCCGCAAGCTCCGTGGTCGCGTTTGTGTTGATGGTACTTATTGGGTATTGTCGGATTATACCAAGGATGCAACCTATCGGGAGATTACCTTGACTATTGAGAAGATTATCAAGACGCCCAAGGATGATTATGAAGTGGTCGATTACGATTGGAAAGGTGTTTATTCGAACGACGACGAGGAAGTGAACGAACGAAAGTACGATGCGCCAGAAGCTTTGGATGTTCGCGAGTATGCGTCCAGCTTGGGAGTCGATGTCGATAATATCAACATGTCCATGGTCGACAAGACAATGTACTCGAGTGGGTTGAATTTAACGCAGGGTGCTTTGGATGAATTGACTACCAAGGGATATGCTCAAGAAGTAACGCGCCAGGCCGATGGTAAAGAGTTCATTACTAATGACGATGGAGAACAGATCCCGTTCTCGCCTTTGGGTGTCGACAGTGAGAGTGCTGACGAGAATGCTGCACCCAAGATTCCGTTTTTGGATACTAATTCACCTTGGCACCAGACTGTCCCAGCCCAGGTGGATCGCGAAAGCAAGAAGACTTATGTAGAGCAAACTCGGAACTTTACGAGAGCGGCGTTTGCTCAAGATAGTGCCAAGGAAGCGGAAAGCAGGGCTACAGAAACCAGTCCTGATGCAAAGGACCCGATAGACAATTTGACAGTCAAGCGACTTCAGGAGATTCTCAAATCGCAGGGCCTAAAGAGCAGTGGCTCCAAAAAGGAGTTACAGGACCGGGTACGCCAGCAAGTGAACTCGCTGCTGCAAGGCAAGCAAGAGTAGTAAATTGAAACAATAAAGTCTAGCTAAGAGTCAAGTATTTTGTAATCGGATCGACTAGTCTAGCTAGAGGGTTTCTGTTTGGCTTGACGAAGTTTTGAAACACGGATGCGTGTAGCAAGGGAGCCAAAGTTAATGCCCCATTCATATCGATTGGACTGGTTAAAAGCGTACGGCCAGTAGTCTATCTCTTGCTGAACTTTCAACTTTTTAGCTAGAGAGCTGCAACCACTTGAAACGCGAGTGGCGTGTACGAGCATGCAGTTGACTGCGGCGTTAGCTATATGGTATAGTTAGGAGAACAACACAACGTTGGCAGACCATTCAGTTGGGATGTTCCTGAGAACGCTCTCGATGCGCTCGTCGTCGTTTGGGCCGCCCAGGCCACACGGCTCGTCGACCAGATCGCGGTATAGCTGAGGACTCGCTATCCTGATTTGCGACAAGACAAACTAAAAAAGAGATAGATGATGGGTAAGAGACGCGCGCGCTTACTTCTCCAACCATCACACTGTCCATTTCCACCAAAAGGAAAGTACTTACGGAATCGACAAGTCCGTCCGTGCAACACTGATCAAACAGTGATCGAACGAGTTCGTCTCTCTCTTCGCTTGTTGGTTGCAAATTCGCAATGGCTTTCAATACAGTGCCATACGTGATATTATTAGGCGTCTCGTCTTCGAGGTCGCAGAGTTTCCGGAAGGTCCGCATTGCGACCTCAAAAGCCTTGGTCCGGCCTTCCGCGTTCCCGGAATAGTAGGCACAAGAGTTAATAACCGAAGAATAGGTGGTAACATCCGGTCTAAGTGTGCTCTTGCCTGATCGGAAGTTGTCTTCAAGATGCAAAAGTATTCGTTCGGCCTTCACTACGGCCTCGGGGTCCTTGCTTCTTGCGATCGCTTTTATAACGATGTTGTGACAAATGATGGAGTACTCAAAGCCGCGTTCTTCCGGTGTCCTTGATTCCACGTAATCAAGGATCTGCTGGGCTCGTTCCGCTCCACCATTCTGAGGGTTGTTAGCCCAGGCGTTGAGCACGGCGCAAAGGCTTACTTCATCGGGTTTGACAAACTCGTCTCCGCGCGCCTCCATCCATCTGAAAATCTTCTCGGCTTTCTTCGCAGCATCTTTCTCAGTGGATTTTGACCAAGCATTGATGAGCACATTGAAAACAACCTTTGTCGGTCGAACATGTCCAAGCCCTTTGGCATAGAGCCGCATCATCCGGTCCACCGTTGCTTGTGCACGCTGAGCTGCGTCTCGTTCGTTTCGGCGAACAAATGCATCTATAGCCGTAACGTACGTAATGGTATTGGGTCGAATATCGCTTTCTTGCGTTTGCTCGTATTCCTTCTCCATTCGAATCAGAATACTATCCACTCTTTCCAAGGCATCCCTGTGACGTGATCGTCCCCAGACCCCAATTACGGTCGTATAGCAAACAAAGTTGGGTCGCACTTTGGTTTCGCCCATCCGATACTTATAATCCAGCTTATCAAGTATTCTCTGCGCGTTTTCTGCAGCGTCGGGTTGTCCACTTCGGGCCCACGCGCGTAGAACTGTGGCCCACGTGCGAACATCAGGCTGAACATCCTTCTCGCCATCTTTGGCCCGCTGTGTCATCTCCGCCAAGATTTGTTCCGCTCGTTTTGCTCGACGCAAACCGTTCTTCCCGGACAATTGTCCTAGCGCGTTAATGAGGGCGTTGTATGTAGCTGTTGTTGGCTTCAGGTTAGCAATGGCACCCGTCTGATGGAGCTCGTACATGTGACTGACAACATCTTCAACGATGCTGGGGGCATTTGGATCCAAGCTGTTGCCAATCGCCTTGATAGCGGTCGCGTACGTAATCAAGCTTGGCTTGACGTGGTACATTTCCTTGTCATAATTTCTCTCCATTAAAGCAAGAATGTTCAAGGCTCTCGACGCTGCCAGTTCCCGCTCACGACGACTCACTGCGCTAGCCCAGCAGTTAATAATGGAGGTATAAGCGACCATATCTGGTTCAACACCAAAACGTTCCATTCGTTCCAAAACTCCTTCAGCCTTTCGTGCCAAGTCTGATTCTCTACCACGAGACAGCCCTCCAATGTAGCTCGTATAAGTCAATACATTGGGGTGCACGGCAGAAGTCTTCGTCGTTATATTCCCACTCGATTCCACGGCAGCAGCTTCTTCCATTTCCACAAGCAATCGTTCCGCACGTTGCATGACACCTCGCACTTTACCTGACCGTTTGCACCAACCCTCCATGACAATGCTCCATATCTTGACACTCGGTTCCATACCTCTTTCGTACATGCGTCGCATGATAGCTTCGGCATTATCGGCGGACCTGGCGGTCGTATCGTCCTTTATATCGTCCGCCCAGCCTTGGGCCACCATCATGTACGACAGATTCGATGGTGTCACTACTACCGTCGCGGCAGTGGTCTCGTTCTTCAAAGTGCTGCGTGTATGCGCGCTACTACTATAGAGACGCTCCATTTGATCCAATACATCTTGCGCTCTAGCAGGTTCTCCTGCTTGTATCCATCCATCTAGCACGGTATGGTAGCATGCCGTGTCGGGCTGACACGTCCAGGGATTCTCAGGCTGGCGGTCGTGCAGATCCTGCATGATTTCCAAGGCGTCTTGCGCTTTCGCAGGGTCATGTTCCGCCAAATTTTGCAAATCCATGTTGAAATTAATCGTGGACTGATGATCTTCCCAAAACTGATAAGTTTCGTTGCTACTACTCCAGAGTCTTGAAGTAGTAGTGGCGGCAGCAGCAACGACGGTGGCGGCCGCGCTATAAAACTGTGAATGCCGCGAGGTGAAAAAGGAAACGGAAAGGGTCGAAAAGCTCAGCGAGCTCTTGAGCCATGATATTGTCAGCAGCAGAGTTAGAAACGTTGGAAGATATCTCTCTCGTCGACGATGACGACCGACTGAAGGCCCGTGACACCAGCACGAGGGGGCTAAAGGAGGTAGTATTTGTTCTTTGGCAGAGCATCGGTTTCTTTTTCGACTTTGTTTCATCTTTCTATCAGCATTCCCAATACAGAATGTCTCCTTGGGTAGTGCGGGGCGCTGCTGCTCTGAAACTTGGACTAGTAGCATGGACAAACGATCAGCAGGGTATAGGCAAGGTGTACGGTATTGGAGGACTGTGAAATATAAAACTGATGGTTGAATGAAGCCGTCAATCCGCGATCCGCGACTAGATCCCGGGACTCGTGATTCCTCGCTTTTTGAAACTTTGAACCCTTTTTCATCTGATCCTGCTTCAACGAGTGACAGGTCTTCTACCAGTTTCAATGTATCACCATCAGTCGATACATCACCATGGGATCCTTCCTTTCCTTGGCCGTTTTGGCTGCGTCGTCCTTGAGTAGCACCTCGGCGGCCTTTTGCGTGCGAGATTCCTCGTCCTGCTCTGCCTGGTACTAGCCCAAAATTTGTGCAAACGGGCAAGTTCATGCCTCTCAAGTTTGAAGAGCAAGATTATAAAGATGTGACTGCTTTTGTTCTCGATCAGGCTATGAATGGAAAGTGGTAACTAGATGACGCTCGAGCTATGCATAGCTATAATTACTCTAGCTACGGATGGGACGAAGCAAAGCAAAAGAATTCATTCGAAAAATCAGATGATCCATACGCTCACTTTAACCATTAGAGATTATCTTGAGCTTGCCCAGATTTATACCTACGATATTGAATTAGCCCATCCACCACTATAGCCACTTCGTTACACAATCTTGGGCGCCTCCAGTTCCAGACCCGTCGTAGTGCAACAGAAGCCTGGATATTCCTTGTCGTCGTGCGTATGCCGAGCCATTTGAATCAGCGAGCAGCAACCACAAAAGCTCATGCACACACAGTCTTCCGCCCCGCCCATTCTGTCCGGAATGCGATAGCGTTGTCGCATATTCTTGCGGACTGCTCCACCAATCCACACCATGACTGTCACGCAATAAAACAATATAATGAATAGACCCACTGCAGGGACATTTCCAAACACCAAGACGGCAACAAAGCTCAAGACAATCTTGTTGAAGGAAAGACTGGTTTCACGCGGGTGGTCTTCAAGTCCTCGCCAATTAAGACGCAAGCGAGTCAACAACTGAGCGACGGCAACGGGAGTGCAACAAAATACCATCCAAAAGGTGGCTTGTGTCACCACATCACAGCAAGCGCAGACAGGAAACCTCCAGTGTCCCAGCGGAGCGCCCAGTGCATCCTCTTGTTCGTCATCATCGTCGGCACTGGCCGACTGAATCGGTAGCGTCATGCCATCGTCGTCCACTTTTTTCACATTGTCATCATCGTAGTCATCTGGATTGTCTTGATCTCGCGAAAGCTCGTCGTCATCATCTTCGTCGTTGTCTGGATAGGGAATGTCAAATTCTTCGCCTTGCTGCACACCCCCAGGTGGCACAGTGACGGTAAATGGTCGGTCGTCCAACAAGACGTCAAACGTAAAGGACTCTTCCAAAGTGGCTGGTGCCACGACGCGTATTGTTTGGGGCATGATTAAATGCTGTGAGAGTAAGTGTCTATGGACTGTTGGTACTACAGTCAATGAAGTATTGTTTGGGTAGTTTAGTCTATCTATCTCGTTATTCGATAGCGCTTGATCTCGATGCTACGGCTATCGGCATTGTCGTTTTATTGTGTTTGCGTGTGTTGAGCCCAACGGAGATTTACAAAATTCAAAAACTATTACGAGTCATGTGTGTAGTTGTAGTTTGGGCGCGTCTATCGTACATATGCATTGCCAAACTACGCATGGGTCCGACCTAATGTCTTTTTATTAGTACTACATACCTAGCGATACTACTACAGTAGCACCGAGAGCTTCTCTAGCTACCGTAGAGCGATACATCTACTACTAAATAGAGACAGATTGATAGGAAGAGTCAAGGTAATTCACTTTAGCGATTCCAAACAAATAACAGATAGGTGGAGGGCACAAAAGCAAAAGAGGACAAGCAAGATCCTCGGATACACTGTAGTAGCTTGTAGCCCACTCCTTTCATTGGATTAGCCGTTCTTTCCTGACACAGCAGGGGGCGTCGGAGAGATGAAACCTACTTTCGATTGCTTGTCGTCTCCGTTCATCTTCTTGTCTCCCTGATCCGCCGATCCCTTTTGCGCCAGGGCTTCGTTTTCGGCTGCTTCAAGCTCGAGAAGGTCATCAATATCATTATCGTCCTCGTCCGGGATATCAGCGCCGTTGTCATCGTCAGATTCCTCTGGTCGTTGGTACATTCCCTCCTTGCCTGTTAGATGAAAATCCCAGGCTTCCAACGGCCGTGCAACATCTCTTAGTATCAGCATCTCATCATCTTCTTCTTCATCGTCACCATCTTCCATCTCACCGACCGGGTTACCATAATAATTGCGGTAGTATTCCTCTTCTTCATCCACCGAATCATACGATGTATCATCATCGTCGACATCGTCTTTTTGCTTTGGTTTTCGGCCATTGGCAGCGATATCGTCGGTAGTCTTTTTCTTTTTCTTGGACTTGGTGGGCGTTGATTCGCCCTCTTTCGCCGGCGTCTTTCCACTCTTCTTGAGGACGTCCCCGGCTTCAATCGCCGCTAGATTAGACCTTTCTCTCTTGCGAGCCTTTTCTCCTTTCCGCCGTGCTCGGTCTTCCGTGTCGGCTTCGTACTGCGCCACGTGTCGCTTGCGGTGCCGTGAGGCCTCCTTGGCAAGCTCGGCACCCTTGAGTCGCTGGTCTCGACACGCTGCAGCCTGGTGCAAGACAGTGGCGAGAAACCGGTCCGCCGATGCTGATATTACAGCTGCTACAGTGTCGTCTAGATAACCAACACCTTGTCTGTGCAATATCCGTCTCGTGAGAGCTGTCGGTACAGTTGGGCCCGTGGTCAAAGTGTCGGGACGGGTGTCGTCGCGTGCTTGTAACCGATAGAAGAAGCGCTGCATCTGCATCTCTTCCATTCGCACAGCAGCAGCGGCAGCCTGTTGTGGCGTTTGCGGTGGCATTCCACCTCCACTTCCACCATACGAAGCAGTGGCTGGTAGCTGCCCCGGCAGGAGTTGTCGAGTAGGCTGTTGTGACCCATTTTGTGTATTGCCAGCGGAAGAAGACGTCGCGCTTCCTTTGGCTGCCAACAAGCGCGCCCGCTGCATTTCAATCATGCGTTCACTCATCTCACAAAGGTGTGTATGCGTGTGTGTGTGTGTGTGTGTGTGTGTGTGTGTGTATATCTACAGCAAAGCCCCTGCTGCGTCTCCCAGTGATGAGCTTGTTGGCTGACGGCTAAAACAGAGAAAGCAACCTGGTGGTCTCTCCTCTGGTCTAAGCCTTTTAATGCTTCGTCTCTTTAGACCAATCCTTATCTTGTCGTCACCATCCCTTCAATGTCTCCAACGTGGTGATTCTTTATTTCTGAGTGCCGGGCTGTATCAATGTCTCGTCGCTAAGGTGTGGGTATATATCCACGGTACGTTTCTCGATGATCCGCAAACTATCGTAAGTGCTGGGTCGTAATGTGTTCAGTAATCCCGCGAGATATCTCCCTCGTTCAAGTCTAACTAGGCTATCGAGTCCAAGGCACTAGCGTTTGGAGCGTTCGGGACAAGAGGTAAGGTGGATGGATGCCGATGGATACCGTCCTGGCAGTGAAATACTGTAATACCACATACACCTCCCACCTCAGATGCAACGAGCGGAGGAGCCGGCACCGAACCATCCTCGTCTCGATCGTCGTGGTGAAGGTGAACGGTGAAAAAGCGCGCGTTGGATCGGATCGGAGCGTTTGTTTCGCGCACTTTGTGTTCGCGAGAGGACAAAGGGACGGACGACGTTTTTGGCGCCAATCAACGAGAACTAGTGAGACCAAGCAGAGTCCAGTAGACTAGTATTCATATGATCTGTTTCTCGAGGAAGCACCAAGGGATCACCAGCAAAACAAAAGAACAAGAATACAAGAGAGCCCATGCGAAGAGGAGAGAGCAAGAAGGATAAACTAGCCGTGAAGAGTCTGACGACAGTGCGGAGCAGAACAAATAAAATGACTAAGCAACAAGATCACGTTTTATAAAAGAGGAGTAGACTAAACGTACTGCATATTCGTCATCTTCTTTCAGGCTTGTGGCATACCTATGCATGGCCTTGCTAGTGTTGGGTCGTTCATGTCCAATGACTACTATTTCTGTTCTTTAGGAGTGTAACCAATATCACCGGTTCGTTCTTGAAAGTCTCGGTCCCATTCCGTCAACTCATCCGTGATTGAATCCTCCAGGTCTATCGCCTTGCTGCGCAACGAACACTTCTTGCCATCTTGTGAACGGGCCGCTATCGTTCGGGATATGTCCCCAAAAGTGTACTCTTCGTTCCCTGTAAACTCAGCCAACTCAGTTAACATTTTGTTTCTCGTCAGGTCCCCTAGCCGATAATTTTTATCTCCCGTAACGGCTTCTTTGACCCGCTCGTCCAAGCTACCTGCCAATACTTCCATCAGGCGACCAGTTAGATCCTGTGCCAGGCCCAAATTCACCAGCTCAATTAGTAGTTTGAGTGGAAGGACACCAGCAATGGGCGTGAGGCTCGCACCCGCCGACAACAAGATTCGCAGAGCTAAAAAGACATCATGTGACTGGTAGTCACCTGATCGAACGCGACGCATCACCTCCTTGGTAATATCTCCCACTTGATAGTCACTGAAATCCTTGGCGGCTAAGTTACCAACTTTTTCCTTCCCTTTTTGATCTAGCCATCGAGATAGATCGCCGAATTCGTAAGATTCCTTGCCAGTCAGTTTAGTCACCTTGTCCTTAGCCTGCTTACTGAATCTCCTGGTTAAATCTCCAAATACATATCCCTTGCTAGTGTTGCCATCATCGTCCTGGGCGGCTCGCAAGGAACAAGTGTCCATGCTTCGATCTGTTCTCCTCCTCGACAACAAGAGGCCTGGTTTTCGATGGATAAAGCCACCAATCGATCCGAATCTCAGCCCGACAAGTAGAGTAAGTAGCAGCGCGTGCTTTACTTGACGGTTCATCATGATCTAGTTCTTCTACAAAAGTTTAGCAGCTCGATCGTCGCCAATCCCCCATGGTCGGTGTACGCGAAGTCCGATCGAAAAAGTGAAACGTGTCCGTGAATGCAGGAGACATCAAGTCACGTTTTGGAAAAAACAGAGAGAGATATCGCATCATCGACGAACGATTTTTCACCTTTCTTTCCTTGCTCACTCTCTTCATCATGGCCGCGTCCACCAAGGCCGCGCCGTCGCCTCTGCTTCTTTGTCGACTGTACCGCTCACTCTTGAAGACAGCCAAGCCGTTCACGCCACCATACGAGGATGCCAAAGTGTTGACGTGTTTACTGCATCGCACAGGCCTTGGCAACCAAACATGGGAAAGCTATCTTCGTGATCGACAGCAGCCTGATGCCGATGATGTGGAGATCTTTCGACATGGTCAAGACGACGATACGGCGAGGCCTGCTCACAAAATATTTCGAAGGCTGCTCACCGAGGTGATTGCGAATAGTTCGACGGGAATTCGAGTCAATCTGTGGCCGTCTACTGCGGATCCTTCCAAACTACGGCAAGTGATTCGTCGTGAATTCCGAGACGCCAGTGACTCGGTATCGGCAGCCGCTTCTGTAGATGTGCAGACTCGCAAAGAAGTTGCCTTTGTCGCACTACGAGAACTCAACAAGAAGTTATCGTGGGTGGACCGATTAGAGAAAAGGGCTCCCGAAACACACGCCCGACAAGCCGCACGCTACGTATCCCCCTTGCCCATGGACCAGCCCTTGCAGTATCTACGACCAGGAGCCTTTCTGGTGGCGCATCCCAATTTGACGGGATACTTTCGACGAGCAGTCATTTTTATATTGGATCACACCGAAGAAGGAGAATACGCATCACCCACCGAAACGACGCAGGCGCACGGAACATATGGCTTGGTGGTGAATCGTCACAGTCTGTCGCCCAAAACCGAAAGAAACATGACACTGCAAGAAATATTGCGACCGTTGCCGTCCGACTTGCAGCTTCCCTTTGGTGGGTCCTTTGTTAGGGAAGGTGGACCGGTGCACATGTCTCTGCAAATGCTGCACGCTGCGACGCCCGAACAAGAATTTCTCAAGATTGGGGGTTCAGTTGTTTCTATGATTACGACCGACAATGATGAGAGTACGGCACTGAATACGAACGAGGCTATTTACTATCGAGGCGATGTAATGAAGGCCGCTACGGCAGTCTTGGCGGGCGAATTAGAGAAGGACGATGTTTCCTTTTTTGTTGGAGCCAGTAGTTGGGCGCCAGGTCAATTGGAGAATGAGATTGAACGAGGGTGTTGGATACCATGTCGGGGACCCCCACAAATTGCACATTCCGGTATATGCGACCATGAACCAGCTGCCAAGGGGAGGCCGCGACCCAAGGCTGATCTGTGGCTGTCCATGTTGTCGGCGTGTGGAGAAGATGAAGCAAAGCTAGCTCATCTTGTTTGGACCGACGATGGACAAAATGAGTTGGGTGAGGCTTGCGACGATTTTCGGTAGCATCTAGATAATCGTAAGGGCCTACTCTTTCTTTCTAATTCTATGATAGTCCGGTTCAAAAGTCTACTGGGTACGCTGTAGCGCTGTAATACCGTAGCTGTAGCGGGTCTCTCCTTTCAGCACAGGGGGCGGGCGACGCGATGCATAGATACGAGTACATAGCATAGACGACGTCACGAAAGTTGGCGCCAAATAATGTTTTTTTAAAACGCCTTTGAAGTTGGAACGGAAAAAGATCCGGATTCGGGATACGCGAGGCAAACGCAGTCGGGCACTGGGATTGGGTATCTTTCGGTTGTTAACAGCTTGCGCATTCTCACTACCTGCACCATACCGGTACTCCACATTACCATGATGACCTTCCGCTGTATTGTTGCCCTCCTCCTCGTTTCCTCCGTCGCTGGAGCCGCGTTCATTCCTTCGCATAAGAACACCCAGCAAGCTTCGACCACGGCCCTCCATTTTGGATTCCTCAAGGAGCTTGGAATCGAAAAGCCTTCGTGGCTTCCCGACTTTGGCGGCAAGAAGGAAGAAACGCCCAAGGCCGCTAAGGAGACTGAAGAGGAAGACGCTGAAGCTACGGAAGCCGCTGTCGAAGAGTAATCCCATTTTCACCGGCCAAAGCTGGGCCCGGGTTGCTCGGGTGTGAAACCAAACCTACTACTGCCTCCAATGCTGAGCAACCCATCTTCTCCAAGACATACCAGCCCGCATAAGCTCGACAGGGAATCATGATGCTGGCTAAATGAAAAAACGATTAACAATAGAAAATGCTGATGATCCCACCCAAAACTGACTTGCCGTGACTCTCTACAACGTTCTTCCATAAGAAGAAAGAAGTGTATAATGAATAGATAGTAGTACATAAAGCTACTAGCTAGGCGAGTACCGCCCTACTACTAGAGGGCTAGCTAGCTTTCTTGGATGTTGCAGTTGGGAGCTCTAGCTAAGATTTTGGAGAAACGCATACTATACCTGTAGCGCTGTAGAGCCGAACAAGCTGCGCTGTTGGGAGCCGGTGAAAGCGCCCATACATGCGATGGCTAGCGGTATGCCGGTTGTACTGGCCATTAGGCCAAGAAGAGACTCACTCGACTCGACTCCTCTTATTCTCTCTTTCGTCTCCATCCGGGTTTCGAGGAAGTATTTCGCGCCAAACGTGCGTCAAAAACGACCCATTCTCAGCCTGCGGCTGCACCGACCACAAACACGCTTCACTTCACCATGTCGGCCGCTGGCGGTCCCCCAGTCGCTGCAACTGCAGCTAGTAGTGGCAGTGCCATGTCCGGCAATACTCCTGCCAACAATGGACCGAATGAAGAGGATCTACGAAAGCAGCTACGAGCAGCCTATCAGACTATCAAGAGCCGCGAACCGCTCGACCCATCCTACAAACACTTGCTCATGAACGGTGCAGTAACAACGCGTCGTCCTGTATTACCCAAGGACAAGTTCTACAAGCGAGTTGGTTCTCGAATCCGACAGCGCGTGGAAAACTTTATGGTACAGACGCAAGGCAAAGATCCTTTCGATCGAATCTCACAGCGTCGCCCTCTCGAAGAAGCAGCGATGCGAGCCGCACTTACGTTGCGCGAACCCAAGGAACACGAACAGCAAGCTCTTTTGGACGCAACATTATCTTCATTACCGCGAAGAAACGGTATGGATGAACTCTCGCGGAGGCGACATCTGGAAGGTATCGCTCTGGGCTTGCTGTCGCGAGAGAATCGACCCGTCCGAGTCGACACGAACGCTCCATCAGTAGTTGCACAAACCGAACGCGCTCGTCAGCAAGCGGAATTGGAAAGGCAGCAGGCGCAAGCTAGCGCTCGTGAAGCAGCGCGTAGACGAAGAGAAGAAGAGGACCGCCAACGTCGCGAAGAAGAGATTCGGCATCGAAAGACCCACGTGGAAACGTCTCAACAGGCTCTGCACAAGTTATATCAGCCCATCTTTCGAAAGCTCTGGGAAATGGAGTTTCCACATTTAGGTGGCATCAATCCTTTTCGAATCGTCATTGATAGGGATAATTGCGCGTCAGTGGGTGCAGCGGATTATTTCAGTGTGATTAATACGCCCATGAACCTAACATACATTCAACACAAGGTTGACAGCATGGCGTACGAGTCCTTGTCGGCCTTTTTCGCAGATGTTGACTTGATGCTCAAGAACGCACTCGCTTATAATAGTGATCCCAGTAACCCATACCGCATCGCAGCAGAGGAGATGAAGAAACGGTACATGAAGTTTGTCAAGAAGGTACTACAGAGTCTAAAGCAGAATAGATAAAATGATGGTGGTACATATGAGTGGTTGTTATTCAATTGAATCGGCCGGTAGCTCCACAGAGAGACCAGTATAATGGTGGTTAACAAAGTCCGCCGTCCTCCCAGTTTATAGGACGGGAAACATCGGGAAGAATTGGTACGTAGGATGGCGTCCTATCACGCGTTTTATACTCTTGTGTGCTCGAGAGACCGGTGGAGCCGACTTGCTGGTGGAGAGTAGGTTCGAGATGTCAGGATCTTCTTGGCCCACGCTTTACTCCGTTGTGAACAAGACTTGGTGACTCGCATCGTAGGCTTGGTGTTCGTCTTCTGTTGGTCTTCACGCGCATCGTCTGCGAAGAGCGCAGGTAGCTGAAGTGCCCAATCGGTCCCAAAGTCCATGCGTAGCTGGTGCCAGTCGTATGTCTCTTTGCATGTTCCCCTATGCGGATACGGCGAGAGATCAGTCTCGCAGTCGTCATACTGAGCTCTGTGGGTCTGCTGGTTACTAGTCTCTTTGTCGAGGACAAGAAATCCAAGGGAAGCCTTTTCCTCGCCGTCAATCGGGACGTAGCTGCATTGGGAGGAAAAGGATGCTCCTTCTGAATCGGACAAAGTGATATTATTCATTGTGTAAGGTCTAGCTTTGAAAAAGTTGTTTCTGTCGGTACGCCAGATCTAAAGTATTATGAGCCGAGAGTCGGAGTTGTTATTATATCAGGAATGACTAGCGAACCAAACGCATCGGGACTGAGATACGCCGAGTCATAATTAGTTACTGGTGACGGGTCAATGGTTAGTTTGACTGATTCCCCGGTCACCAGCGAACTGGACATTGATACTTGGTGAGCGTTCAGCATCGATGTGAAAACAGAGTGTAAAGCTCACAATATAGATTATCTTCTATAGCAATCGAATACTGATTACCTTCTCATCGAAGGTTGTCAGGGCTAAGGCCATTGCTGACTTAGTAGATAACATAGCACAAGCCCCAACTCGGTAATTCACATCTTCGTGGTGGTAAAGATCGTCTGGTTACGTGGTTGTTGACACGTTTCCTCTGCGCTAAGGAAAATACATAGCGAGTAGCAAATCAAGGTTTCGATCCCTGGACCTTTGGGTTATGAGCCCAGCACGCTTCCTCTGCGCTTAGAAGAATCAAGCATGGCGGCCAAGACACAGTTTGCCCTGAATCCTGCGCAAGCAATTTCTTGTGCCATCGACATGTCAGCACGCGAAGGCGTTAAGTTCTACGGGAGAGCGGTGAAACCTCTCGATGCAGACGACCTGTTCGACGCGAGACCTGAAGACTTGCACCGATTCGTACTCTTACTCAACGAAAGAGCCCGTGAGTTCAACTGGACAGCAGTCGGAGGCATCCTCAGGATCCCTGAGAACCCTGACGAATCTCTCATGGGACCACATGTGCACCTTGTGACCCACTACGGCGAGCGAACGGTCAAAGAGATCACGGCGTGGGAGAACACGTTCATTGCTACGGTGACTCGCAACGCGCAATAGACACACATGTTGTACAACCTGATCATGAACTCTGTGTCTGCTGAGGGTCGTGCAACAGTGATGTTGTGGTACTCCCGGTACCACACTCAAGGACTCCCGTCCGGAGACCACAGATGCTGACAAGTGCATCCTATTCTGGAACCAGAAACGATACTCTAAAACGGTAGCACTCGACACCTCAGAGTCAAACGTCGCCACCATCATGCGACTTACGTCAGGCTATTCCGATTGCACTGCATTCTGCACCGAAATAGGAATCTAGGAGGGATACGGAGGCAATATTTGATACGATTTTAACCCAATGATCGCTGAGCCTACAGAGATGGTCGGAAGTGAGGATGTTGAAGCGGCAGTTGAAGAAGACGTTGATGATTCGAATCAGGCGGATTTGGAATAAGAAACAGAAAAGAGGTGGCGCACGGAACGCCCAAGAATGTTCAACCTGGCCGGACCCGTCACTCAGGATGGAAAGGCAAAGGCTCCGGTAGTGATCACTGATGAGGAAGACCGCAACGAAGGCAAAATCACGCCAACAACGGAGCTACTAATCTGGCACAGCAAGTTCGGACACATTGAATTTGCCAAGTTGCAAGCGATGGCCCAACAGGGCATCATTCCGAAACGGCTGGCAAAATGCAACGTACCCACATGCTCCTCCTGCATGTACGCCAAGGGGACGAAGCGTCCGCGGAGAGGGAAAACGATACATAACGATCCCCCTTCAGAACCACTGAAGCCCGGTAATATCGTTTCAGCCAACCAAATGCTATCACCGGTACCAGGGCTTATCGCCCAAATGACCGGATTGTTCACCAAAAAGCGATACAAATACGTGACGCTCTTTGTTGATCAAGCATCGCGCCAAGGCTACGTCTACCTTCAAAAGACGGCCTCAGCGGAAGAAATGATACTCGCGAAACGGGCATACAAACTACATTCATCTAACCAAGCTGTAATAATCAAAGCCTATCACGCGAACAATGGAATATTCAAGGCTAATGATTGGGTGAAGGAATGTCGAGACAAAAGGCAACCTCTGACGTTCGCAGGAGTGAACGCCCACCATCAGAACAGGATAGCGGAACGGCGCATTCGCGAATTGCAAGAGCTGGCAAGAACAATTTTGGTTCACGCCAACAGGCGTTGGCCCAAGGCTGTGACGGCAAATCTGTTGCCATACGCCATATGAATGGCCAACATGGTCACAACGCCGCACCAAGCATGCCGGACAGCAAGCAACGGAGCCCAGACTAAGTGTTTGCGGGGAACGACTTCGCTATCAACCCGAAGCATTAGAAGCCATTTGGGTGCCCAGTATACGTCTTGGAGAATACATTGCGACAAAATAAGCCATACGGCAAATGGAATGAATGATCCAGTGTCGGCATTTACTTGGGACAGTCTCCGATTCATAGTCAGAGTGTCGCCCTGGTGCTTAGCTTGCAAGGGGCACACGTCAGTCCACAGTACCACGTCAAGTTTGACCCCAGCTTTCACACCATCCAGCAGCAACCGACGCTGTCAACAAGTTGGCAACACGCCACAGGATTCAAGGAGGCAAAGTTGGATGAGTCAAAGCGAGACCAGTTGAGCAAGTACAAGAGAAGTTGCGCCGAGACAAACGGCAGCGCACCATATCGACTGAAGCAACCAACGCTCCAGAAGGAGGGAACAATGATGCCCCACACAGTGGAGACTTGAACCCATACAAGTATGAGGTCGTCTACCGAGTTTCCTCGGCCAAGTTGTTACCTTGACGAGCCACGCAAACCTGTTCGAAGCTGCTAGACACCAAGGCCGCCGCCATTGGGTTTGCCATCCTTGCGTGAATCTGCCTCCCCTGGGGTCACATTGCCTCCA
>Ga0307981_1000901_pt1 | contig 28537 bp, 24 predicted proteins | sample OrgLakmetagen987_FD_201849 | JGI IMG/M metagenome (GOLD analysis project Ga0307981, IMG submission 201849) | Saline water microbial communities from Organic Lake, Antarctica - #987 | ecosystem: Environmental > Aquatic > Non-marine Saline and Alkaline > Saline | place: Antarctica: Organic Lake... | reverse complement strand
AGAGCGAGCTCTTGCCCGCGTTGGGGAGGCCGACCAGTCCGAAGCGTTCCATGCGGCGTGGAGGGTACTGCGTCGAGCGATTCGTGGTTCCGGTGCTGCGAGGTCGCGATTTTCACCGACTGGTTCGCCGTGTGGTTCGCCGCGAAGTTCTTCGTGTGAGAGCGCGAGGACGCACGCATCGCTGCACACGACGAGCCTCGGTGGGGTGGAGCGACCTGCGGCGGGGCGGAGCGACCTGCGGTGTGGTGAGTGGAGCGAGCCGCTGTGTGGTGAGTGGAGCGAGCCGCGGTGAAAAGGTGGAACGAGGCGCGGCGGGGCGGAGCGAGATCCGGTGTGGTGAGTGGAGCGAGCCGCGGCGGGGTGGAGCGAGATGCGGCGGGTGTGTGCAACGTGGAATCGCCGTGGCCTGCTGGCGGGCTGGTTCACGAGTGCTTCCGTTTCGAGCCGGCGGTACTCGGGTCTGGCCGACGGGCTCGACCGAGGGCGGGTCCGAGTCCGATGGTCGAGGCGAAGAAGACGGCGGCACCGGCCAGCACGATCCAGGTGCCGGCGCGGAACCAGGTCTGCCACGCAGCGCCGCCGGTTCGAGGAAGGAAACGCTCGGGCGAGGGTTCGGTCGGTGCCGGTGCGCTGGTCGGTGGTGAAGTGGGCGGCGGCGCAGTCGACGGGGGTGCGGGGGTCGGCGGCGCAGTCGACGGGGGTGCAGGAACCGTGGTGCTCGTCGATGGAGGTGGCGTCGTCGTGGTGGTGGTGGTGGTCGCGGCCATCGTCGAGGGTGGCGTCGCCGTGAACGACAACGTGGTCGGCGGGGCTGTGGTGGGCGGTGCAGTGGTGGGCGGTGCCGTCGTCGTTGGTGGTGGGACGGTCGTGACGGCGGTGGTCGTCGGGGGTGGAATGGTCGTCGGTGCTGGCAGCGTGGTCGGTGGCGCACTTGTGGTCGGCGCAGTCGTGGTCGTCGCGACAGCCGTGGTGACCGGCGCTGCAGTGGTGGGCGGTGCCGTCGTCGGGACAGTCGTCGTCGTTGGCGGCGGATTCGTCGTGGTGGTGGTGCTCGTGGTCGTCGGCGGCGCGGTCGTCGTGGTGACCGGCGGGGGGACGGTTTCGCCTTCGACGCTGGTTGCGGCCCGAGTGCCCGTTCCGCCGCGCAGCGTCACGTTGTTCTGCGCATTGATGTCGTCACCGAACAGCAGCAGTCCCGTGGGTGAGGTCTCGGCGGTGAACGATGCGGACCACACGCCCGACTTGCGAACGCGCAAGTCGAAGAACGCAACACCATCCATGTTCGTGACGGTCGCACCGGATCGGTTTCGAGTGGTGTCGAACGAGGGCCAACCGGCCAGCACTGCATTCTTCTCGACCTGGCGGCTGGCTCGATCGCCACTCGGGTGTGGGGTGATCGCAGCGTTCGTGCTGCGATGCGGCCAGACCGGCACGTGGGCCACGGGTCGGCCGGCGCCGTCGGTGACGCGCACCGGGATGCGGATGAGGTCTCCGGGGTCGGCCGCACGCTGGTCGGCGGTGAGTTGCACCGTCGGCTTCGCATCGCCGCGCTGCGGGGTGACCCGGCGAGCAACCTCGACCATCCGGCGGGCGAGGGGAATCGCGGCAGTCCCCGTGGGAGACGGACGTCGTCCGGCGCGGTCGCTGAACGCCTTGGCGGTCACGAGGTCGATCCGTGGTGTGCCGGCCGGATCGACGAGAACCGAACGCAACGCGAGCCACACCGCCACGTGGCGCAACCGGGTCGGGCTCGTTCCGGTGACCGTTTCGCCAACGATCTCGCCGGTCGCGTCGATCTCGAGCGGCTGATACGGCAGGACGTTGTCGCCGCCGTACAAGGAGATGATCGTCGACGCGAGGCGGTGGTCGTACGCCGTCCATACCGTGGGCAGGGGCTGCTCGCTGATCGGTCCTACCGGGAAACCGGTGTGGGTGTCGTCGACACACCAGCCGATGCCAGTCGAGTCGTTCGGCGTGGGCGGTATGCCCCAGGCAGCGCCGTAGTGCGCGCCCGCAGCGACCGAACCGATGGTTCCCGTCGATGAATCGATGCGCAGTACGGCACCGCAGAACGATGATTTCGACGAGCACAACGAAGTGTTGGGTGCAAGTGCCTCGACGCGCCCGGGCGCGAGCGGGCCGGGGTTGATCGGCGTACCGCCGCGAGGAACCGAGACCATGGAGCAGGCGGCGAGTGCAGCCAGGGTGAGTGCGATGTTCCGCCGGGTGCGTCGGGTATGTCGTGAGCGCCGCTTGCCGGGAGTGCCTTGGGTGTCACCTCCGTCGTACCTCATTGCTCCAGTCCCGCACTGCCGGCGAGGACGGAGTGGGCGGGATCGTTCGGGTCGAGGAACCGCTCCTGCCACTCGGCCGGCAGCGAGCCGTCATCGGCGACGGGGATCCTCGCGCCCACCGTTTCGCAGGTCGTGGCCGGGGTCGGTTCGCTGTGCGCCGACGCCTGGTAGGCGTCGCGATCGCTGCTGCTCCAGGCGCCGGATTCGAGGAGTCCGTCGATCAGTTGGCGTTGAATGCTGTGTGGACTGCGTCGATCAACTGGAGCATCGACCGTCGAGCCCAACCAGGTGTCCCAGATGGCTGCGTCGGCGATCGACGTCGGTCCGGCGTCGTCTGCGAGGGCACCTGGTGGTGCGAGTCGGTAGTGGAGCCAGCACCAGTCGGACACGGCGAGTGGGTCGCGGGCCGAGTCCGCGCAGCCGACGAGGGAGATGGCGGCGACTGCGATCGCTGTGCTGTGCAGCATTGCGTGGAGGTCCCAGGAAATACTTCGGTTCATGCCCCTTCGGGGGTCATGGGCGAGGCGAACGGGAAAATCTGACCTGACATTTCCCCTTGGAATCGTGCATGAGCCGAGCCGTTTCGCCGCATGCGGAGCGCGGGAACGGCAGCTCCTCGACGTCCGGGACAGGGCGGCCGAGATCGTGTGGCCGAACCTGCGCCGTCCGGACAGCCTGGCCGACGGGTCAGGGTCGCAGGACCTGGAGGGTCTCGCCGTTGTCGCCCTGTGCGAGGGTCACGATGGTGCCGTCGGCGAACACGGCCACACCCAGGTTGCACGGCATGATGGTCTCGGCGGGCTGCAGCGCCGTCCGCGCGCCGGCATCGCTGTCGACGATGTCGTAGGCGCGCAGTTCGTTGTCGAGGAACCCGCAGATGCCGATGCGGCCCTCGGGGAGCTCCACCATCGACGTCGGGGCACGCCCGGGTCCGGCGATGCGGGGCACGTCGTTGCGATCCTCGACGACGTCGGCGCGTCCGATGCGTTCGATGTCGTCGACGGACGGGTCGTCGGGGTCGGGGCCTGCGGCGTTGTCCGCGAACCACACCTCGCCCGTCTCGGTCACAGTGAACGCCCACGGATTCGTGTAGCCGACGCTGAGCGCCGCCCCCTCCTGATCGGACGCACCGGAGGGGTCGATCCGGAGCATCGCACCGCCGACGTCGGTCTCGGCGTCCCACTCGGTGTTCCGGCCCAGGCCGAGCAGGATCTCTCCGTCGAGTTGGTCGAGGACGCCGCCGATCGCACCTCCACCGGCTCGTCCGGCGGACCAGACGATGTTGCCGTCCAATGAGTCGCTGTCCAATGAGTCGCTGTCCAATGAGTCGCTGTCCAATGAGTCGCTGTCCAATGAGTCGCTGTCCACTGAGTCGCTGTCCACTGAGTCGCTGTCCACTGACCCGACGACGAGTTCGAAGTCACCGGCGAGGTCGGCGGGTCGGGTCCATGCGGCGTAGCGGGTGCCGTCGATGATGGTCTGACCGAGTAGCCCGCGCTGCTCCCCGTCGGTGCCGACGTTGATCGCGACCACGGTCTGTGGTCCGAGTGAGGGGTCGTCGATGTCGATTCTACGGATCGTGCCGTCGAGGCGATCGATCCACTCGGCCGTTCGTGCTCCAGAGTCCTCGACGGCGATCAGTGCGATCATCTCGCCGGGCGACGCTCCATCGAACTCGAGTACCACCTCCGGTGAGGAAGGCTGCACGGACGTGGAAACGGGCGGGCCTGATTCGCTCGGAACCGGTGTCGACGCTTGGCCCGGTTCGGATGCCGACGTGCACGCCCCGCCGGCGAGCACCAGGACCATCGATGCGAGCAGACAGCGGCGGAGCATGGGTGCAAGGTACCCACCCGGCCGCGGGCGATACCTTGAGGGCCATGCCGCCCACGATGCCGGTGCCGCCCATGACGCCAGAGTCTGCGCTGCTGCGAATCATCCACTGCCTCGACCGGAGTCGTGCGTCGCAGTACAAGTCGAAGGCGTTCGTGCGTGCGCTCGATGTGGTCCGAACGACCGACCCGGGTGAACTCGACCGCCGGGCAGGGAGCGGCACGCTCACCGACCTCGACGGGATCGGCGATTCGACGGGCAACGTGATCGCCGAGGCGCTGGCGGGTGACGTTCCGACGTATCTGCTCGAGCTCGAGTCGAGCAGCCAGGTGACGGTCAGCGACCGGGCACGTCCCTACGTCGATGCTCTTCGGGGCGACTGCCATCTCCACTCCACGTGGAGCGACGGCGGTGCGCCGATCGAACAGATGGCGGCCACGGCGATGTCGCTCGGCCACGAATACATGGTGCAGACCGACCACTCGGCCCGGCTGACGGTCGCGCACGGTCTGGACGAACAGCGCTTGTCCGAGCAGCTCGACCAGATCGAACGGATGAACACCGCATTCGTCGAGGTGGGCCACCACTTCCGGATCCTGGCCGGCATGGAGGTCGACATCCTCGTCGATGGCTCGCTCGATCTGTCCGACGAGATGCTCGGGCGTCTGGACGTGGTCGTGGCGAGCGTTCACTCGAAGCTGCGCATGGAGCAGCAGGAGATGACCGAGCGGATGCTGCGAGCGATCTCGTCACCGCACGTCGACATCCTCGGGCACTGCACGGGCCGGATGATCGGCAAGCGCCCGCCGAGCGATTTCGATGCCGGCGCAGTGTTCGCAGCGTGCGCCGAGTTCGCCACCGCAGTGGAGATCAATTGCCGGCCCGAGCGACTCGATCCGCCTCGCGACCTACTGCGCATGGCGGTCGACCACGGCTGCTGGTTCACGATCGACACCGACGCCCATGCGACCGGTCAGTTGGAATGGCAGGGGTTGGGCGCGGACCGTGCAGCCGAGTGCCAGGTGCCGATCGATCGGATCCTGAACACGCTCCCGGCCGACGAGTTGCTCGCCTGGACTGCGGCCTGACCGAGATCCTGGCGGCCCTGGGATCAGCCGACCCGAGACCCAGGCGACCTTGGGATCAGCTGACCCGAGACCCAGGCGTCCCCGGGACCCCGGCGACCGGGAAGTCAGGTGACGGTGTGGGGCGCACCCGATTGTGTGATGCGCAACTCGTGGTGTGGGTCGAACCTGGGGCTCAGGCCATGAGCGCGCCATAGGTGGCCATCAGCGGGCCAGCGCCGCGTAGGTCGCCGGTGGTGGTCGACTCCATCTTGTTCATGACGTAACTGAAGCTGAGGTGTGCGTCCATGTCGATGATCGCGAGCGACCCACCCCAGCCACCCCAGTAGCACGACCGGGCGTTGGGCAACGGGAGCATCGGGCCTGGCAGACCGAAGCCCATACCGAGCACGAGTTCGGTGCCGAGCACCTGGTCGACACCGCGAGCCTGCTCGTCGAAGATGCGGGCGAGGCCGTCCTCGGAGATGAACTGCTTCCCGTTGGCCACACCGCCGTTCGCCGTGAGTGCGTGAATCTTTGCCACCGAGCGGGCGTTGCCGTGTCCGCCGGCGGCGGGGATCTCGGCGCGACGCCATGGCTTCGTCGACGAGAACGAGGCGTCGAGGGCCGGGTTCGAGAGCGTGCGCACGGCGAGCGAGCCGGGCTGCAGGACGCCGGTGTCGGCACCGAGCGGGTCCGCGGGAGCGATGACGTGGGCGATGCGATCGTCGTGTTGCTCGCCCGTCCCGATGTGGAAGTCGGCGCCGAGTGGACCGGCGAATTCGTCGGCGAAGAACTGCCCGATCGTGCGGCCGGTGATCCGCTGCACGATCTCGCCGAGCAGGTAGCCCTGGCTGATCGCGTGGTAGCCCGATGCGGAGCCCGGCTCCCACCACGGTGCCTGGGCCGCATGGAGTCGTGTCAGTTTGGCGGGGTCGAGGAGGTCGTCGCGTTCCAGCGGCTCATCCCACCCGGAGAGCCCGGCGGTGTGGCTGAGGATGTGGCGGGTGGCCACCTGTGCCTTTCCGGCAGCTGCGAACTCGGGCCAGTACGTGGCGACGGGTTCGTACAGGTCGAGTTCGCCTCGGTCGGCGAGGAGCAGGCAGCACAGGAACGACATCGTCTTGGTGGTGGACCAGACGTTGATGATCGTGTCCTCTTCCCACGGCCGTTCACCGTCGTCGAACTTCGCGGTGCCTCCCCAGAGGTCGACCACGACCTCGCCGCCGACGGTGGCACACACGGACGCACCGACTTCGCCGTGGTGTTCCCAGTTGGCGGCGAATGCGTCCCGAACGCCTTCGAAGCCGGGTGCGACGGTGCCATGGATCTCGGTCATGGGCCGAACGTAGCCGTCTCGCTGGCGTCGAAGAGATGCGGACGGCTGGGGGTCGATGTCCGGTCGTGAACCCGCCGCGACCGGCACCTCACATACGAGTCGGCGATTCAGTTGCGTGGGGTGACCGGGCGTCGATGTCGTCTCGCGTGGGGCGGTCGGCGTGGGCTGGCAGGATGGGCACCGTGGCGGACGACGTGCTGAAAATCCTGACCGTGTGTACCCACAATCGGACCCGGTCGGTGATGGCGATGGCGATGATCCAGGACGGGCTGGACCGTCGACTGGGGGAGCGACGGGCGATCGTCAACTCCCTCGGATTCGGTCCCGAGGGCGAACCGGCGATCGACGATGCGGTGGACGCCATGCGCAAACGCGGCCTCGACGTGTCGTCGCACCGGAGCCGGCAGGTGACGACGCCCAGGATCGAGCCGGCACACCTGATCCTGACCGCAGAAGTCGATCATGTCGTGAAGATCGCCACGGAGTCGACGACGGCGTACCGACGCACATTCACGTTGCCGGAGTTCCTGATGCGAGCTGCGGGCGACCCGGTCGCCGATGGCCGCAGCCTTGCTGCATGGACGGCGGACCTGACGGCGGACCGCACCCCCGCCGAGTACCTGCAGGGCTCGCCGCCCGAGGTGTGGGACCCGACCGGGTCGTCCCGACGTCGTTTCGCCGAACAGGTCGAGGTCATTTCCACGATGTGTGATCAGGTCGTCGACCTGCTGGTGCGCTCGTTCAGCGGATCGACGGATCGTTTCGAATTCTGAGCGGGGAGAGGAGGATGCGTGGCGACGCCTGATGGATCGACGGATTACTTCTGAACGGGTCGGGCGTCGTTACTCGATGGGTCCGCGGATCGTTCTTGAATTCTGAACGGGCTGGGTTCCGACTGCCGATGGGAGCATCGAAGGTACGGGCCGTGCATTCGACCGCTTGCCGACAGTTGGGTTCGCGTGCGGATCGTCGTAGCGTGTCCTGTCTATGTCGAAGAAGACCAAGAAGCGCAAGGCCCGGCTCCGCCGTTCGAAGGCGAACCACGGCAAGCGTCCCAACATGGGCCGTGGCTGAGTCCCGGCTCACGCCAGACTCGCATAAGCATCAAGACAACCGAACCTGACGTTCGAGCGCTCGGCGCCCGATCACCGACACTCGGAGATCGTGGTTCGAGCGCTTTGTCGCGTCTGGGCCCGGTGATCGTTGGGTGCATCGGTGACGTCCGTCGTGCCAGCGCTGGTGACGGTCTGCGATGATCGGGAGGTGACGGTGCAGGTCGAATGGCTCGAGGTGGCGGGGAACAGGGACGTGTGGCGTTCGCTCGGGCTGGTGGTTGACGATGCCGGCCTGGTGCCGCTGATGGGAACGTGCATTCGAATCGTCGAGCCACCCGATGATGGCGTGACGGGAATCGTCGGGTGGGCGCTGAGTGGTGTGACCCTGGGTCTCGACGCAGTTTCCGGCACGGATGCGGATTCCGGTACGAACCCGAAGACAGACGCGGTCACCGCCACGGACACGCACACGGGAGCCGACAGCCCCACCGACACGGACTCGACGTCGCCCGACGGGTTGGCCATCGACGGACTCGCGATCGACGGGCTTGCGATCGATGGGCTGTTGGCAGATGCGACGTCGATCGATGGACTGGCGACGTCGTTGGTGGAGCCGATGGGGCCGGTGTTCGCGCAGCACGAGCTCGGTGTGTCGGGACTCGACCATGTGGTTGTGATGACGCGTGACCTGGAGCGCACGACCGATGCGGTCACTGCCGTGACCGGTTGCGAGTTGAAGCGAATCCGCGAGGTCGGGCCGATGCGCCAGGGATTCCATCGGATCGGGCGAGGTGGCCTGATCGTGGAGGTCGTCGAGCGGCCCGAGATCGACCCGGGGCCTGCAACGTTCTGGGGTGTGGTCCTCAACGTCGACGATCTCGACGCAGCCTGCGAGCGAATCGGCGAGGACCGGATCAGCGCACCGAAGGATGCCGTGCAGCCCGGGCGCCGGATCGCCACGATCGACAGGGACGTCGGCCTCGGCCTGCCTGTCGCGCTGATGACCACCTGAGATCAGCTGGTCTGCCCGTGTGCATGAGGCGTCCATGCGTCGATGCGTCCGTCCGGTCGCCTCGAGCGCAGGACGTCCATCTGGTCGCCTCGCGTGCAGGACGTCCATCTGGTCGCCTGCGCGTGCAGGTTTGAGCGTGTGCGTCTGATGCGTCGTGCCTCGTCGGCGTGGTGCTGGTGCGGCCGCTACCGGCGGAGCGGAACGTCTCGGGGGCGTCGGTCGATGGTGGTGCCCTCGTGGTGGACGCTGCCGTCGGGTCGACTCCAGGTGGCGCTCCGATCGGTGTCGAGGCAAAGCGCCCATCCGCCCTCGTGCACCAGGTGATGATGTTTCTCGCACAGGGGAAGCAAGTTGTCGATGTCGCTGCGGCCGTGGTGTTCCCACCACCATCGGATGTGGTGGATTCGGCAGTCGGAGAATCCGATGGTGCAGCCCGGGAAGGCGCAGCTGCGGTGCATGGCGGCGAGAGCGTTTCGTTGGGCCGGTGTCGCCGTTCGCACTCGTCTGCCCTGGTCGAGCACCTCGCCCCGGGTGTCGAGCAGGATCGGGATGACCTTCGCGTCGCAGGCGAGTCGGCGAACGGTGGCCGGCGGGACGGCGATGCCGTCGTCGGTTTCGCACACCGTTCCGGTGGTTCGGATGCCGGTGATCAGCGTGTCGAGGTCGCACAGGATCGAGATCTCGGGGAGGCGAATCGCTGCATTGCTCGTGCTGGAGGTGCGCGCCGTGGAGCAGTTGGCAGCAGTGTGATCGCTGGACGGTGAATCGCCAGCGAGATGAGCGGCCGTCACCGGTGCAGTCGACACCGAAGCGCCCGTGGCTTCAGCGTTCGCCAACGGGGAGTCCGTGACCGAAACGTTCGTGTGCGAAGGGTTCGTGGCAAGGGTATTCGTGGCGGGGGTGTTCGTGACCGCGGTGACCAGGGCTTGGGCTTGCAGGGCGGTGAACGGCAGAGATGGCTCGCCATCGGCTTTGCGCTGTTGTTGTTCACGGCCGACCTGGTGGTTGATGACCTTCCACATCATGGAGTCACGCAGCGGGTCGAGGCTGATGAGCGTGTTGTGCATGCCGGTGGCCTTGTCGACCCAGCGTTTGATGCTGGAGGCGGCTCGTTGTCGTTCGAGTTCGTCGACTTCCGCATCGGGATCGCTCATGGCGGTGAGGTGTCGGGCGAGGTCACGGCACTCGCGCTCGAAGGCATCGACGCCGACCGTTTGCGATCGCGTGAGGAGGTCGTCGGCGTGTGACGCGAACTGTTCGGCGACGTCCTCGCTGAGCCTGGCATGGGCTGCGGCGGCTGCATCGAGGTGGCCGGCGGTGATGGTGCCTGCAGCAAGACCGGCTTCGAGGGTCGGCATCGCGGCGCACGCTTGTTCTCGGGTAGCGGCGTCGCGGGCATTTCTGCTCGACCGGCCGGTCTGGTTCGCGAGCACGTTCTCGGCAGACTCCGAGTTCCCTGCTGCGCTCAGTTCTCGGGTACGACGCACCGCGAGTACTTCTGCGGCATCGCACACCGCACGCACCGATGCGATCGAACGGAGCAACTCGACGACATCGTGGCGATCGAGGCTGGCGGGATCCGCTGCGACGACGGCGCCCCAGGCCGCGTGTGCGGCGTATCTGGACTGCATGAGTTGTACCTCCAATCACGATCTGACGAACGGACACAGAGGGGAGTCGGTAGAAACAATCTAGTGCCCCGGGCGCAGGGAGGCAACATATGATCGAAAACAAAAGTAAGAACGAACATATGTATGCACAGAACTCGAAAGGGTGCGGTCGACATCGAGGTACGTCAACGTTTTCGACGGTTCGGGCACGGCCACTTCGGGCACGACGGTTCGGGCACGGCCACTTCGGGCACGACGGTTCGAGCACGGCAACTTTGAGCACGACGGTTCGAGCACGGCAACTTTGAGCACGACGAGTTCGAGCACGGCAACTTCGAGCGGGGCGCGACCACCACCGGGGCGCGACCAGCACGCCGACTCGAAGCGAGCCAGGAGCCGGTGGCCTACCGAACAAGGCAAGGGGCACACCCAGGCCCCATCTCGCGCTGCGGAGACCATCCCGGCTGGCCGTACCGTGCGGACGCATGAAGGGCGACGACCTCGACACAGCGGTCGACGCCGACCAGAAGTCAGCAGGCCAAGCGTCCGCCAATCTTCGTGCACTGAAGATCGGCCTGGTCGCCGTGGTCACGCTCGTGGCATTCGAATCGCTCGCCGTCACCACGATCCTGCCCGAGATCGAAGACGACCTCGGCGGCATCGCCTGGTACGGATGGGTCACCACGGCCTTCTTCCTCGGCACCATGATCGGCATCGTCTTCGCCGGTGACCAGGCGGACCGCAGGGGTGCCGGTCGCCCCTACGTCATCGGTCTCGCGCTGTTCGCCATCGGCTTGGTGATCGCCGGTGCCGCCACGAGCATGCCGATCCTCGTCGTCGGTCGTTTCGTGCAGGGCTTCGGGGCCGGCGTGGTGCCGGCCATCGGTTATGTCGCCATCGGCCGGGCCTTCGCCGCAGAACAACGACCTCGGATGTTCGCGATCCTCTCCACCGCCTGGGTCGTGCCCGGACTCGTCGGCCCGGTGGTCGCCGAGCGCATCGCTGACGGCACCGGCTGGCGCTGGGTGTTCCTCGGACTCCTGCCGTTCGTCGTGGTCGCCGGCACGCTCGTACTCCCGGCGATGATGCGACTCGGACCGGTCACCGACACCTCACCGCAGCCCACACCGTTCGCCCGCCGCCGCCTCGTCGAGGCCATTCGAGTCGCAGCCGGCACCGCGATCATCGTCGGTGGTTTCACCGGTGACCGTCGGCTGCTCGTACCGGCACTCGTCGCCGGTGCACTGATCGCCGTCGGCCCGTTCCGTCGTCTGACCCCGCCGGGCACGCTGTACGCGGCACGCGGTCTTCCCGCCGTGGTCCTGTCCCGTGGCGTGCTGACCTTCGCATTCTTCGGCCTCGACGCGTTCATCCCGTTCGCGATCACCAACGGTCGTGGACTGTCGACCCTGGTCGGCAGCGTCGCCGTCACCGTCGTCACGGTCAGCTGGACCTGTGCCGCATGGATGCAGGACCGATGGATCATCCGACTCGGTGAAGCCCGCTTCATCCGCGCCGGGTACTGCTCGCTCGCACTCGGCGTCGTGATCGTTGCGGTCGGTGCTCGACCCGACGCAGCACCGTTCTGGACGATCCATGTCGGCGCCGTCTTCGCCGGCCTCGGGATGGGGCTGGCATACGCCGCACACACCCAGCTCACCCTGCGCAGCGCACCCGATGACGCAGTCGGATCGGCAACCGCGTCGATGCAACTGTCGGACAACCTCGGCATCGCGCTCGGCACCGGTGTCGTCGGGGCGATCGTGACCTTCGGCGACGATGCCGGTTGGGCGGCGGGCGATTCCGTGGCCGTGGGCTACCTCGTGCCGCTCGCCGTTGCGGTCGGCGGCATCGCGCTCGTCGGTCGGTTCGCTCAGTCAGGCAAAGACTCCTTTGCCGGGTCTGCGAGGTCAGGAGTCTCGGCTGGCCGCGAGCAGGATCGAACAGGTGTCGACGGAGGCTGACCCGCTGAGCACTCCCACGGCGACTGCGTGAACAGCCACGCGCGATGGGGAGTGGTTCAGACCTCGCTCACGCCACGGATCGCACCGGCGACCTGATCGAGAAACCACTCGTACGTGGACGCGATGCCGTCGTCGAGGCCGATCGAGGGTTTCCAGCCGAGCCCTTCGAGCTTGCCGACGTCGAGCACCTTGCGGGGCATGCCGTCGGGCTTGGTGTGGTCGAAGATCAACTCGGCTTCGGGAAACACGACGCCGCGGATCTTCTCGGCCAGTTCGCGTATCGGAAGGTCGAGACCGGTCCCGACGTTGACGTGACCGTGGTCGCTGTAGTGGTCCATCAGGAACAGGCACGCATCGGCGAGGTCGTCCACGTGCAGGAACTCGCGCATCGGCGAACCCGTTCCCCACACGACGACCTGCGGGTCGTGACCGACCTTGGCGTCGTGGAACTTGCGCATCAGTGCGGGGAGGACGTGGCTCGACGTGAGGTCGAAGTTGTCGTTCGGGCCGTACAGATTGGTCGGCATCGCCGAGATGAAGTCGCGGCTGTACTGCTGGCGATATGCCTGGCAGACCTTGATCCCGGCGATCTTGGCGATCGCATAGGGCTCGTTCGTGGGCTCCAGGGGCCCGTTCAACAACTGTTCTTCGTCGATCGGTTGACGTGCGTGGCGGGGATAGATGCACGACGAGCCGAGGTACAGCAGCTTGGTCACGTCGGTCTCGTGCGCAGCATGCACCACCGTGCCGTGGATCATCATGTTGTCGTAGATGAACTCGGCCGGACGGGTGCTGTTGGCCATGATCCCGCCGACGGTGCCAGCTACCAGGAACACGTGGTCTGGACGGTGCTGCTGGAACCACGACGACACCGCTGCCTGATCGCGCAGGTCGAGTTCGGCGCGAGTCGCCGTGAGCAGGTTCGTGAAGCCGTCACGCTCGAGACGTCGCACGATCGCAGAACCGACGAGCCCGCCGTGGCCGGCCACGAACACACGCGAATTGCGATCGAGGGCCTGCACCGTGTCGTTCATGGTGGTCACGCTACCCAGGCAGCTCGATGCACTGGGATCAACCGTCGGCGCCGTCGAGGTATGCGATGCCGACCTCACAGGTGTCTCGTAGCGGGCACCACCGACAGCTGGTGCCGGCTCGGCGTCGTGGCGGCCGTCGCTTGGCCCCGAGCTCGATGATGGCATCGATCGCGTCGAGTGTTCGCCGCATCGCGGTCTCCAGCATCGCTTCGTTGACGTCGTCGGCGTGTGCGTCTGCTGCGTCGAGGTAGAACGTGGCGACCTTGCGGGGCGGAACCTCCCGCACCAGCGTCTCGAGCAGTGCGTAGAAGGCGAGGTCCTGGCGGTGACGAGCGTTGGGTCGGCCGGTCTTCAGGTCGATGATCACCTTGCGGCTCTCGGTTCCGGCCGGGGTGCCGAAGAGCAGGTCGACCTTGCCGGCCAGGGTGATCGGCCCGCGGTTGGGCCAGCGGACCGATGCTTCGGTGATCGGTCGCCAACGTTTCGACAGCGGTGGGAAGTTCTCGATGAAGGCGGTCACCCGCTCCACGCTCTGTCCGCGCACGTCGGCCTCGTCGCCGGCGGTGAGTGCTGCGATCCACAACCCGATGCTGCTGTTGTCGTCGGCGAGGCGAGCGAGTGCCTCGTCGACGAGATCGATCGGTGTCGGTTCGCCCCGCCACGACAACAGCAGCTCGATGGCGCGATGGGCGATCGTGCCCTTCGCATTCGCGGTGGTCCACTCGAACTCGTCGGGTTGGAGGAAGTGTTCCTCACAGTCGAGGACCGACGCGATCTTGTGTTTCGAGATCCACACCTCGTCGCGATCGTCGAGTCGGGTCGCGAAAAGGTCGAGTGCAGCCTGCATCTCGTTGCGAATGTCGTCGACGAACTCACGATCGAACACGACCGGGTCGCCGGTGCGCTTGAGCCGATCCAGCGTGCGTTGCTGCACCGGGTTGAGTGCGCCCTCGCTCATCTCGCAGCACTGTATGCGAGCGAGCATCCGGACGCAGCCGTCACGGCATGGGTAGCCTCGCTGCGTCATGAGAGCACCAGTGTTGGTCCACGCCGTCGCACAGTTCGTGGTCTGACGGCACTGCGACGATGTCCAGGACCACTGCGCTGAACATCATTCTCGGCGTGCTCGCCGTCGGCCTGGTGTCGATCCTCGCCTTCCTGAAACTGGTCGACGCGCCGGTCGCCACCCCGGCGCAGGTGCCGGCAACCGCACCCGCGATCGACGAGGTCGCCCCGACGTCGGTTGCGACCTCGACCGTCACCTCCGTTCCTGCCTCGTCGTCGACGTCGACCGTGCCGGCCGAGACCACCACGACGTCGTCGACGTTCCCGGTTGCGACCACGCTGGTGCCACCCGGCGAGCGCGGGTTCACGGGCGTGCTCGTGGTGAACGGCACATCCGCAGGAGAACGGTTGGCGCCGGTGATCGAGCGTCTCCGTGGCCTCGGGTACGGCGACGTGCGCGGCGTCGTGGGCGCAGCCCAAGCGACTCGAACCTCGCTGTACTACGTGGAGGGCGCACTCCCGTTGGCGCAGCGGCTGGCGATCGATCTCGGGTTCGTACTCGGTGAGATCGCGGTCGAACCGATCGAGTCTGCTCCGCCCGTGTCCGGGGTCGGCACGGCGTTCGTGATGGTGTATCTGGGCCCGGGCGAGCTCCCGGAGCCGCCACCGGTCACCGAGCCGGAGGGTTCGTCGCCCGCCGACGGCTGATTTCTGGGGTCGCCCTCCGATGTGTGAGCTGTCGGCGCGGATATCGCGGCCGAATACTCACACCGGGCCCGTGGGCTGGGTTTGGACCTTGACGTGTGAGCTGTGTGCCGCGTTATCGCGGCGGGGCCCTCACAGCGGCACTGTCGACCGGACTGTGAGGTACCCCGTCGCTTGGATGGGGTCCATGGAGTTCTCATCGACCGTGGAGTTCGCACATGCGGCCCGGGTGCTGTCGCGAGCAGTGGCATCCACCGGGCTGGTGGCCCCGAGCTTTCGCTGTCCGCCTCGGCTCGTCGGTGTCGACCGTTCGATCCGCCGGCGGGAGTCGGGCGCTGCTGCCGTGGTGTCGATCCGGGCGACGGGTCGACCGCGTGAGGCGGTGCTGGCCGACATGATCGAGGGTGTCGTCGTTGCCAACCGGCTCACCAGTCCCGCCGCCGACCGTGTGCGCACCGAACTCTGGTCCGTCATCGCGCCGGTGGTGTCGGCGCCGTCCGCAAACGAGGTCGCCCCGCGTGTCGCCTGATCATGCCCCGTCGTGGCGATGTGCGGCTGCGATGACCGGGTCGATGTAGGACGCAGCAGCGATCTCGGTGAGCTCGATCGCTGCAGGGTGGACGTCGTCGGGCCTGATCGACCCGAACTCGGTTTCGTATCGTTCGAGCGGACCCGCGTAGTCAAGCAGATCGACGTCGGCGTGGTTGCTGGCCCACCGTTCGATCTGGGCATTGACGGCGGCAAGGCGTTCGGGCGTGATCATCTCCGGCGTGGAGAATGGTCCCCGCTTGATCGCAGGTGTGTCGGCGATCAGTACCGCCGGCGACGCGTTCGTGCGGTCCGGGCCGAATGGTCGCAGCACGTCGAGCAGTTCGGTGAACTCGGCATCGTGGTACTCGATCCAGCTGGGTGTTCCCGGAATCTGTGGCCGCTCGTCGCCGACGAAGGTGAGGTTGGTCAGTGCGATGGTTCCGGGCATGACGATCACCACGTCCGGCTCGAAATCGTCCACGATCGCGGGCAGCTTCACACTGAAATCCGGGCACGCAAGCGGTCGGGACGGTCGGTCGGTTCCGGCGTGGATCGACGTGGCCCGCACGATCGGACAGCCGTTGTCGCCGGCCCACAGCACATCGAGACGATCACCGGCGTCGTGGAGCGCACGAGCCAGCACGAGCGACGTGGAATCACCGAGCACCAGGACCCGTGTGTCGGGTCGGCCCGGCCCATCGAACGCTGCCTCGCTCCGCACCCGATCGCGGAGGGTGTCGGCGTCGCGTGCGAAGCCGACCACCGAGGTCCGTGTGGCGTCGACCCGGCCGAGCTCGAGATCGAGCAGCCCCGCACCGCCCCACCAACTCATCAGCGTCGGGACGCCTGCGTCGTCGAACGGTGCGACCAGTTCGTCGATTGCCTGCCGCGTGACGCCGGAGCGTGCGGCGACGTCGTCGAGATCGGCGTCGGTCGGAAAGCCCGCATCGGCGGCTCGGCGGACGATGCCGCTGTCGAGTTCGCCTGCAGCGACCACGACGAGGTCGGGCTGACCGCTGCGTGCGAGTGCACGACCGACGGTGGCTGCAGTGGTGTCGCACCCGGACACGTCGACGACTCGATCCTCCAGGCTGACCTCGACGACGTCGGCGAGGGGGCAGTCGGGTCGAACGGCGTCGATCACCTCGATCACGCGTCCGGTTTGGGTGCTCGCCAGTCCGCTGATGACGTCGAGCGCAGCGACATCGCTCCCCACCACCAGCACTCGGAGCGGCGGGGGTGGAGCGATCGTGTCGACGGGGGTGTCGATGAACTCGATCCCGCCGTCGCGGTCGGCGTCGAGTGAGGGGGAGCGGACCTCTGCAACGGCCGGTCGAGGCGGCGCGCCTGCGACCGTCGGCTCGCTGACGTCGTCGAATCGAACCAGACCGTCGGTCCCGCTGGCGAGCAACTCGGCGGTGGCGTCCTGTTCGGCTGTCGGAAGCACTGCGGCGACGGCGAGGAACGTCGCTGCGGACACCAAGGCCAGCCGTCTCGTCGTGCGGGGTTCGACGAGAAGTTGGTGTCGGCGGATCGGTGTTTCCAGCAGACGGTACGACGCCACCGTGATCACCGCAGTGATCGAGCAGCGGACCACGAAGAGCGCCACTCCGTCGAGCCCGGTGCGCTCGGGCGACACGACGAGGAACAGCGGCCAATGGAACAGATAGATGCCGTAGCTGAGCTTGCCGATCGAGACGAGGACCGGGTGCGCCAGCAGTGTCGCAACGGGACCGGCACCGAGCGTGGCGACGATCAGCGCGCACGACAACGACGCCACGCCGACGAGCCCGCCCTGGAGCAGCCAGATCGAGCTGGTCGATGCAGTCACCACGAGCACCGTCAACCCGAGCACGGCGCATGCGCCGATCACGGTGTTGGATCGAGGCGACGGACTCCACCCACGCTGGCGAGCTCGGAACATGGCGACGGCGAGCAACACCCCGAGGAGGAGTTCCGCAGCTCGGGTGTGCGTGCCGTTGTAGGCGAGATCGAAATCCCGGGTGAGGCGACTCGACGCAACCGATGCCGCAAGCAGCGCAAGCACGACGAGGACAAAACGTCGGCGGCCGCCGGTACGCAGCGTGACGGCGGCGACGATCGGGAGCGCAATGTAGAACTGCATCTCGATGGCGAGCGACCAGAAATGGGCGAGAGGACTCGGAGACGAGTCGAACAGGTCCTGATAGGACGTCTCGCTCGTCGCTGCTCGCCAGTTCGACACGTTGGCGACCGCAGCAACGATGTCACCGCCGAGTCGTTCCAGCTGACCGCTGTTCCAGAACGGCAGGAACACGACCACGACGGCGAGGCAGGCCCACGCGGCCGGAACGAGGCGCCGCGCCCGGCGGGTCACGAAGCTCGTGAGGTCGATCGTGTCGGTGTTCGCATGCTCGTCGAGGAGGAGTGATGCCACCAGGAAACCCGAGATGGTGAAGAACACCGAGACGCCGAGAAAGCCCCCCGAGGCGAACCCGGCATCGGAGTGGAAGAGCAGCACGCTCGCAACAGCCAGGGCGCGCACTCCGTCGAGAGCGGGAACGTACCCGAGCGGCGCGATTCGCTGACGGGTCTCCTCGAGCATCGGCGAGGAAAGTTACAACACGGCTGACGATTCGCTCGTGCCCCAGACCACCACCGTTCGCAATAGCCTGAGCACGCATCCGCCCGGGTGGCGAAACTGGCAGACGCGGGGGGCTTAAACCCCCCTTCCATTCACGTGGAGTGCGGGTTCAAATCCCGCCCCGGGCACCACACCCTTGCCCGCGACGGGCACGGCGGTGAGAGGGCCCCGTTTGGTGGTGACGGCGGCCGTTCGGGCGACGGTGCCGGCGAGTCCGGTGAGCTCCAGACATGCGCAAACGGGTGGAGGGTTCCCTGCTCGAAGTCCTCGAAGCGTGCGGCCACGTCTGTCTGATCGGCCACGACCTGGATCTCCCAGAGAACGTCGAGTCGTGTCGGAACGAATCGGTGCATCGACGCGCGTCGCGGGAGGGATCCACCTCACAGGAGGTTGACGTTCTGTTGACCCAGTGGTGGTCGCGGCGTGATTCGCTGAAGCGACCGTGGTCACCACGGACATCTCCCAACAACGTGAAGGTGGAATGCAATGACAGTCGGGGCCCACGTGGCGATCGGAGAGCGGACGAACCGTCATCGCTGTCGGCTGGAGTGCAACCGGTGCCTCCGATTCCACGCATCTCTGCTCGGGAACCTGTTCGTCATGATCTTCGCCGGCGTCGCGATCGCCGGATGGCCCGGATGATTCGGTGACGGCGGAAACTGCCCACCATCCTTCGGGGCCGTTCGTTCTGGCGTTCTCACTCGCAGGTGTGGCCGGGTTCATCGACGCGCCCTCTTCCTCTACGTCACCAACGTGTTCGTTGCGAACATGAGTGGCAACATGGTCCGAGTCGGGATCTCCACCGGCTCCGCCGACTGGGCGATCACGGGCGGATCGGTGACCGCTCTGCTCGCCTTCGCTGCCGGTGCCGAAGCGGTCCCATCGAGGAAGCGTCGCCTCGGAAGACCCCGGCGATGAACCTTCACCGAGAGACGCACCGCACGCATCGGATCGGGTGGCTCCGCGCAGCGGTGCTGGGAGCGAACGACGGAATCGTGTCGACAGCGAGTCTGATCATCGGCGTGGCTGCCTCGAACTCGACTCGGAGTCAGGTCCTGGTCGCGGGAATGGCCGGCCTCGTCGCCGGCGCGATGTCGATGGCCGCCGGCGAGTACGTGTCCGTGAGTTCGCAGGCCGACACGGAGGCGGCCGATCTGGACCGCGAACGCAAGGAACTGCTCGACCGACCCGAACGTGAACTGGAGGAACTGAGTGCGGTCTACGTGTCTCGGGGCCTCGACGCCGACCTGGCGGACGCGGTGGCGATGGGTCTCACCGCTCACGACTCGCTCGGCTCACACGCTCGTGAGGAGCTGGGGATCTCCGACACCACCACCGCCGCCCGTCCCGTGCAGGCTGCATTCACATCTGCAGCAACGTTCGCTGCAGGTGCGGCGCTCCCGCTGCTGGCCGCTGCGGTCGCAACCGGCGCGGCACAGATCGCACTCGTTGCGATCACCGCACTCGTGTTCCTGGCGGTCCTGGGTGCCGTCGGCGCAACCGTCGGTGGCGCCCCGACCACCGTTGCAGCCGCCCGCGTCACCTTCTGGGGCGCTCTGGCCATGGCTGTGACCGCAGCGATCGGATCTGCCTTCGGTGCGGTCGTCTGACTGTCCGTCTCGGTTGGCTCGGCCGGCCTGGATGGCTCCGACTCAGGACGACAGTGCGGCGTGGGCTGCCGACAGGCGCGCCACGGGGACCCGGTATGCCGAGCAACTGACGTAGTCGAGACCCAGCTGTTGGCACCTGGCGATCGAGGCGGGATCGCCGCCGTGCTCTCCGCAGATTCCGATGGTCAGGTTTGGGTCGGCCGCCCGCCCTTCGACGCTGGCCAGTCCCATCAAGCGTCCGACGCCGGCGGCGTCGATCGAGGTAAACGGATTGTCGACGATGATCTTGTCCGCCAGGTAGCTCAGGAGAAAGCTCGTTTCGGCATCGTCACGGCTCACGCCCATCGTCATCTGCGTGAGGTCGTTGGTGCCGAACGAGAAGAAGTCAGCGTGCTGTGCGATCTCGCCGGCGGTGAGCGCCGCCCGAGGCACCTCGATCATCGCGCCGATCGGGACGTCGAGCGATGCGGCCTGCTCACCGAAGACCATCGCCATCTCCGATTCGATCAGTGCACGAGCAGCTGCCATCTCGGTGGCATGGCTGACGAGGGGGACCATGATCTCCGGGTGCACGTCGAGGCCTTCGGCCTGGACCTCGAACGCCGCCTCGAGGATGGCCCGTGTCTGCATCCGGATCAGCTCCGGGATCCGGAGTCCCAGGCGCACACCGCGCAGCCCCAGCATCGGGTTCGTCTCGCGGAGCCGGTCGACGCGGTCGAGCATCGCCCGCACCTCGGTCAACTCGTCGAGCAGCGCTTCGACCTGTCGGAGGTCTTGTGCGTGCACCAGTCGGATCTGCAGATCGGCAGCCGAGCGGCTCAGATCGTCGAAACTCGGAAGGAACTCGTGCAGGGGCGGATCCAGGAGCCGGATGATCACCGGGTCGCCGGCCATCGCGCGCAGCATGCCGACGAAGTCGCCTCGCTGTAGCGGGAGCAGCGCATCGACCGCCTCTCGGCGCTCGGCGCGCGTCGAGGCAGTGATCATGCGACGCACGATCGGGAGTCGCTCGGGCTCGAAGAACATGTGCTCGGTTCGACACAGCCCGATCCCGGTCGCCCCGTAGGTGCGGGCCCGCTGTGCTTCGACAGGGTCGTCGGCGTTCGCCCGAACACCGAGCGTGCGGAACTCGTCGGCCCACTCGAGCAGCATCGTCACCCACTCGTCGTCGAGGTCGGGAGCGACCGTGGCGATCTGGCCGGCGTAGACACGCCCGGTCGTCCCGTCGACGGAGATCCAGTCGCCTTCGTGCACCTGTGTGGAGCCGACGGTGAAGGTACGCAACGCCATGTCGATCTCGATGTCGGAGGCACCGACGACCGCCGGTTTGCCGAACTGTCGGGCGACGAGCGCGGCGTGACTCGTACGACCACCGCTCGACGTCAGGATGCCCGCAGCGGCCAGCATCCCGTGGACGTCGTCGGGCTTCGTCTCCGGGCGCACCAGGACGACCTGACGCCCCTCCCCGACCCAGCGTTGGGCGAGGTCGGGGTCGAACGCGGCCACGCCGACAGCTGCACCCGGCGAGACGTTCAACCCGGTGGTGAGTTCGGTCGCCGAGATGATGGCCTCGCGGTCGAACTGCGGGTGGAGGAAGAAGTCCAGCTGGTCGGCCGACACCCGCATCACCGCTTCCTCCCGGCTGATCAACCCCTCTCCGGCGAGCTCGACAGCGATGCGGACAGCAGCCTGAGCGGTTCGTTTGCCATCGCGCGTCTGCAGGAGCCAGAGCCGACCGCGCTCGACCGTGAACTCCATGTCCTGCATGTCCCGATAGTGCCGTTCGAGCGTGCCGGCGATCGCAGCGAACTGGGCGGCGACCTCGGGCATGTCCTCGGCGAGTTGAGCGATCGGCAAGGTCGGTCGGATGCCGGCCACCACGTCTTCACCCTGGGCGTTGATCAGGTAGTCGCCTTCGAGGCGGGCTTCTCCCGTGGTCGCGTCGCGACTCATCGCCACACCGGTCGCCGAGTCGTCGCCGGTGTTGCCGAACACCATGGTCACGACGTTCACGGCGGTGCCGAGGTCGTGCGCAATGTTCGCTGCTACCCGGTAGTCGTGGGCCCGCTTGCTCCGCCAGCTCTCGAACACCGCCTCGATCGACATCCTCAATTGGAGGAACGGATCGGTCGGGAACGGCTGCGATGCACGGCGATCGATCACGGCACGGAAGGACGTGATCACGTCGTACAGGTCGGCAGCGGTCAACTGGGAATCGCTCGTGACGCCCGCGGCATCACGCCGGGCGCGTAGCACGTCTTCGAAGTGCTCGTCGGCGACGCCGAGCACGACGCCACCGAACATCTGGATCAACCGCCGATACGAGTCGAGTACGAATCGCTCGTCACCTGTGGCTGCGATCATGCGGTCCACGACCTCGTCGTTGAGGCCGATGTTCAGCACGGTGTCCATCATCCCCGGCATCGAGAACTTGGCGCCTGAACGGCACGCTACGAGGAGCGGTTCGTCCGAGCCCCCGAACGTCTTGCCCGTCGTCACCTCCAGTTGCCGCATCGCTTCGACCACGTCGTCCCACAGCCCGGGAGGCAGTACGCCACCGCTGTCCGAAAATGCATTGCAGGCGGTCGTCGTGATCGTGAAGCCCGGTGGGACGGGGATGCCGAGTCGCGTCATGTCGCCGAGATTCGCACCCTTGCCGCCCAGCAGCGACCGCACTGCGTCCCACTCGCCGCCTTCAGCGGCCTGTGCGTCGTCGACCTCGTCGAAGCGGTACAGCCATTTCGGTCGAGTGTGCGTCGTCGGTTCCTCTTGCGCGGGGACAGTCCTGGCCATGGTCCGATGGTGCACACGATCGAGTGAGTACGACGACGGTACAAAGTCCCGACATCGCGAGTCAGCCGAGTTCCGGCGGGGTCTCGGCCACGACTTTCACGTCGAGGGTCCACCCGACGCTCGTCAGATGCGCATGCATCTCGGTCGACAGGGAGGAGGCACGGTGGTGTCGTCTGCGGTCACGGAGCATTCCCTACCAGCGAGACGATCGAGGTTGGTTGCCCGCAGGGTCGACGTCGACCGCTGGCGCCGAGCGTCGACGGGACCTTCGGCCCTGTGTCGGGACGACGTAGCGGCGCACGGTGAAGGAAGACACGTCGAAGACGGCGAACGAAGTGGGCTCGAAACTCGAGAGCCCGATCAACCTCAGGAGGCGCGACATGAAGACGCAGCACGACACGATGAAGGCGTTGGTGTACCACGGACCCGACACCAAGGCGTGGGAGGACGTACCGAAGCCCGGCATCCAGGCGGACACCGACGCCATCGTCCGTGTGGACGCCACCACGATCTGCGGAACCGACCTGCACATCATGAAGGGTGACGTCCCGGCCGTGACCGACGGTCGGATCCTCGGCCATGAGGCAGTCGGCACCGTCGAGTCCGTCGGGGCCGGCGTCAAGAACGTCCACGTCGGCGATCGGGTCCTCGTGTCGTGCATCACGGCGTGCGGCACCTGCCGGTTCTGTCGAGAAGGACGCTCCGGGCAGTGCCTCGGCGGTGGAGGTTGGATCCTCGGTCACAAGATCGACGGCACCCAGGCCGAGTTCGTGCGGGTGCCGTTCGCCGACCTTTCGACCTACCCGGCGCCGGTCGGCATCGACGACGAAGCGCTGCTCATGTTGGCCGACATCCTCCCCACGGGCTACGAGGTCGGGGTCCTCAACGGCCAGGTTCGACCGGGTGACGTGGTCGTCGTGGTCGGTGCCGGCCCGATCGGACTCTCGGCCATCATGGGCGCCCAGCTCTTCAGCCCCAGCCACATCGTCGCGATCGACCAGGCGGACTCCCGCCTGCTTGCAGCGAAGCAGTTCGGGGCCGACATCACGATCAACAACAGTCGCGAGGACCCGCTCGCCATCGTGCAGGAACTGACCGGTGGGCTGGGTGCCGACGTCACGATCGAGGCTGTCGGCGTTCCTGCAACGTTCGAGTTGGCCACGGAACTGGTCCGTCCCGGCGGTCACGTCGCCAACATCGGCGTGCACGGAACACCGGTGACGCTCCACTTGGAGACGCTCTGGATCAAGGACGTCACGATCACCACCGGCCTGGTCGACGCGTACTCGACCCCGACCCTGCTGCGCTTGGCGACCAGCAAGCAGATCGCTGCTGACCAGTTCGTCACGCATCGGTTCGCTCTCGACGACATGATCGAGGCGTACGACGTGTTCGGGCGTGCCGCCGACACCGGCGCTCTCAAGATCGTGCTCAGCCGCACACAGGCCTCCGGATAGCGGTTGGAGACCCCGTGCCCTACGTCGTTCACGCCCACACCACGGGCGAAGGGGTCGCCGAGATCACTGCACGCGACGCCACGATCGTGTTCGATCGGTCGTGGCCCGACTCGGAGCACCGGTTGTTGCCGGGCCCGGGTGAAATGCTCGCGGCTGCGTTTGCAGCGTGTGCGATCAAGAACGTCGAGCGGTTCTCCCGGATGCTCCCGTTCGCCTACGAACGCGCCGAGATCGACGTCGAGCTGCACCGCAACGACCAGCCGTCCCGTTTCGATCGCATCGACTACACATTGCGAATCATCACCGACGAACCGCCGGCACGCGTCGACCTACTCGCGAAGAACCTGACGAAGCACGGCACCGTCTACAACACCCTCGCGGCAGGCAGCGAGATCAACGGCCACATCGAGACCACACCGACTCGTTCGCCGACGTCGGTGTCAACCTGGCGCTGACCACCATCGACGCGCCGAGGTGTCGGTTCGCGAGATGGCTGTGTTCGAGCGTCGGCGCTCAGCGCTCAGACACGCCTGCGCGGGGTGACCCAGACGATCGTGGTCCCGTGGCCGAGCCGACTGTCGATCGTGATGGTTCCGCCGACCTCACGTGCCCGGGAGTACAGGTTGTCGAGTCCATGGCCTCGGCGGCCGCCCGGTGCCATCCCGACGCCGTCATCGGCCACGGTCAGCGAGATCGTTTCGTGCTGGACCTGCACGGAAATGGCGATCGTGGCGGCTCTCGCGTGGCGGGCGACGTTCGACAGCGCCTCGGTCAGTGCGGGAAGTAGCTGCTCGGTGAGTTCGGGTTGGATCGAGTCGGCGTTTCCGTCGATGTCGATGGTCGGCGTGCACGCGAGGTGTTCGGTCGCGTGGTCGATGATCTCGTGGATCTGCTCGGTGACGGTTGCGGTCGTGACACTGGTGAGTCGGAAGATGGCGACGCGCAGATCTGCGATCGTGCGGTCGAGTTCGTCGACGGTGTCGGACACTCGGAGCGCCACGTGCGGGTCGCCGATCGACCCGACGACTGCCTGCAACCCCATGCCGGCAGCGAATATCCGCTGGATGACGGTGTCGTGCATGTCCCGGGCGAGTCGCTCGCGATCGTGCAGCAGTCGGAGTCGGGATTGGTTTCGTCGTACGACGTCGTCGATCGCGAGGCGGTCCGTGATGTCGCGCACAGTGGCGACGACCCGCAGACCCTGCTCGCTGGTGATGGGGCTCAGCGACACTTCGACCGGGAACTCGGAGCCGTCCTGTCGTCTGCCTTTCAAGGCGAGTTCGCCACCCATGGCACGCGGACGTGGCGCCATTGCGTACCGGGTGCGATACGCCGTGTGCGCCATCCGGTGCCGTTCCGGTATCAGCTTCTCGACGGGCAGCCCCAGCAACTCGCCGCGGTCATAGCCGAACAGTGCCTCGATCTGGGTGTTCACGAGAACGAGCACCCCGTGTTCGTCTGCGAGCAGCATGCCGTCGGGGGACGACTCGACCATGGCCCACGTGACCGCCTCGTCGAGGTCGGCGAGTGGTTGGAGCCGTGGAACGGTGATGCTGGTGTGGATCGGCGCCATGTGATTCCTCCGTGTGCGAACCGCTCTCGCGGTCGCCGAGTCAGTGTTGGTGGAACCCCGTGCTGAGCGTGTCGAGATCGACCCGACCGTCGACGATCTGGTTCGAGAGGTCGGTGAGCTTGGTGTTGGTGTTGCGGGACAGCGTGCGGATGCGGTCGAAGGCGGTGGCCACGTCGATCTGCGCACGTTCGGCGAGCATTCCCTTGGCCTGTTCGATGATGATCCGACTGTCGAGCGCATGTTGGAGTTGCGCGTCTCGACGCCGTGCCTCGGTCGCCGCCTGTGCCTGCAGGATCGCGATGCTGGCGAGATCGGCGAGCGCTTGAGCGAGCGCAATGTCGTTCTCGCCGAGGGATCCGGGGGCGTTCTGGAACAGGTTGAGGGCCCCGATGATGTCGCCGCGCAGCCGCAGCGGGATGGCGTACACCGAGTCGTATCCGGCGGCGATGGCCTGCGGAGTGAACTTCGGCCATCGCTCGGTTGCAGCGTGGAGGTCGGTGTGCATGATCGGGGTACCGGTCGCAAAGGCCTCGGTGCAGGGCCCTTCGTCGGTCTGGATCTGGAAGAGTTCGAGGAGCCAGGCCTGATCGCTCGATGTTGCGATGACGCGGAGCTGCCCGTCGGCGTCGGCCAGCAGGATGCCGGTGGCGTCGGTGTCGCGGAGTTCGACGCACCGCGCGGCGAGCACGGTGAGGGAGTCGATGATGTCGAAGTCTGCAACGAGGGTGTCGGCGAGTTCGACGAAGGCGCGGACGACCTGCGATTCCCTGGCCTCGGTCTTTTCCTTTGGTCGATTCATGCGGGTGCTCCCGATCGTCCCGGTCCATCGTCGCCCAGATGGAGTCGATGCGCCAGGATCTCCTGTGAGACCTCGGCGACGGTGTGGTTGCCGGCGAAGGCGTGTGCTCGAATTCGCAGGAGGGCTTCGGGGACGGCGACGCCGAGCTGCACCGCGGTCATCCCAGACGCCTGATGGACCTCTGCGCGGTGAGCCTCGGTTTCGCTCAACTCCCGAGCCAGCAGGGGAGCGGGCTCACGGTCCTGGATGGCGGTCATCAGCGCGGGAAGTATTTCCGCGAGAGCGTGTGCGTCGGCGTCCTGCTGGTCCGTGAGCCCTCCGACGGCGTCTTGATACAGCGTGAGCACACCAATGGTTCCCTTCCCGACGTGGAGGGGAAGAGCGGACACGGCGCACGCTCCGAGGTCGAGCGCAGGCGGCGCGTAGTTCGGCCAGGTGCCGTTCGGTCTGTTGGCGAGGTCGGGTTCTGAAACAGCAACCCTGGTGACGTAGGCGTCGTGGCACGGACCTTCGCCCAACGAGAATTGGAGATCCTCGAGCCGGCGCACGCGCTCGGATGAACTGCACACCGGACCGCTGTTGCGTCCGCTCATGATCGAGATGCCCGCACCGAATACGTCGAGCACGTCGACACACGTCGCGCACAGGCTGGCGTTGGGCGGCACGCCAGCGCCTGGGGCGAACTGCGAGGAAATCCATCGTCTGCGCTCAGTTTCCACGAGAGACCCCGCGAACCGCGCGCTGGTCAGATGCGGCGACCAAGCCTTCGGATCCGGAACCGCCGGTACTCACCTGTTGGAACACGTCGAACCTCCTGGTTCAACGCGCAACCAGGGATCCGGAGCGACGCGTCAGCGAATGGAAGATCATCCGCGAGATCACACTAGCTCCGTGAGAGTGCGATGGGGAACAAGGTGTGTCGGCCCAACGACGGTCCGGGACTCGAATGATTCGGGATGTCACGCGCAGGCACGCCCCACGATGCGGCCAGACGATGGGAGGTTGAAGGGGACCCGAAAGGACATCTCGGGAGGCCGTCCGGATACACGACCGGCCTGACCCGACCTCCGACGACACCCGATCTGGCGAGGCAAGGCGACGCGAATGGCACGAGGCGGACCGCTGGGCGCCCGACGAGGCAGGGGACGGGCCCGAGAAAGGGGGCCTCGCACCATGCAATGCGCTCCCGCACGACCGGGCGGGCTCCTCGACCTGCAAGCGCCTGAGCATCCTGACCAGGCGAGAGGCCGCAGACGGCGGAAGATCTCCCTGCTGACCAGGTGCGATCGTGTGTCGTGTGTGCAATCGTGCGAAGCGTCGTGTCGGCTGACACGGTTATCGCACGTATCCGTGCCATCGGCACGATGTCGGGGTCAGGTCGAGGCTGCGGCAGTGGGACGCGTTCGGAGCACTTCGGCGTTCGCGTCATGCCGGTTCTGCTCGGCCGGTGCAGTCGTCGCACGATGTTGATGTGTGCGCTTGAGGCAACCGTGGTCGGCAGCGGTTCACGGCCAGGAACTCGCATGGGAAACATGGGTCCTCGTCGAATGATCGTGGAGGCGCAGAGCGATGAGATCAACGAACTCGTCCGCCGCCATCGCGGCCGGAGCGTGTCGTTGTTCGGCTCTGCGGCCCGTGGAGACGACCACGTAGCGGGCGATTTCGATTTTCTGGTCGAGTTCGAGCCGGGGAGTTCGCTCTTCGACTTGATGGATCTCGAAGAGGCGCTCGCGTCGCTCCTCGGGGCTCCGGTCGACGTCGTGTCGGTCGGCGGATTGAAAGAGCGGGACAATCACATCCGGAGCGAAGCGGTCCCCATTTGAGTCGTGGCGATGAACTGCGCGTGGCCGACATCGTGGAGGCCGCAGAACAACTCGGCGAACTCGTCACCGATGGCCGCGAAGCGTTCGATGCGGACTGAACTCGGCAGCAAGCCGCCGAGCGACTGCTCGAGATCATCGGGGAAGCAGCGAACGCACGCTCCGAGGAGCACCGTGCCCAGCATCCAAAGGTGCCCTGGCGATACAGCATCAACCTTCACCATCTCATCGCGCATCACTCTCACCGCGTTGACATGGACCAACTCTGGACAATCGCAACGGTGAACATTCCGGAGGTCCTCAAGGAACTGTCGCCGGAGTAGTTCCGGAGACGTCGGTGCGAATCGACGCACAACGAGCGCACCGAAGCACCGTCGAAGTCACCCACAGCGGCACCTTGGTGCTCGGCCACCCGC
>Ga0307981_1000899_pt1 | contig 28546 bp, 15 predicted proteins | sample OrgLakmetagen987_FD_201849 | JGI IMG/M metagenome (GOLD analysis project Ga0307981, IMG submission 201849) | Saline water microbial communities from Organic Lake, Antarctica - #987 | ecosystem: Environmental > Aquatic > Non-marine Saline and Alkaline > Saline | place: Antarctica: Organic Lake... | reverse complement strand
TTACTACTAGGAGGTACCCGATAGTATGTAGCAAACCAGGCATTCGTGCCGATATCTATGGTACACACTTCTTTGTACTTGTCTCACAAAAAAGCAAAAAGATGGAAACAAGCTCCGTAGTCAGGCACCTTACCATTGGGCCAACAGGTCGAAAATCGACCGCACGGTGAGACCGTGGAGGAGCTTCAAGCAGGGCTAAGAAACCTGCCCGGGATTCGAACCCGGAATCTCCTGATAACTAGGCTTGTTCCGTAGTTGAATTGTATTGGGCAATCAAATTATTTAATGTCTGCAAGACTGTGTGGAATGCCAAAAAAAGTAGTGTCAGCCCGCGATGACGTTTGTCTTTCCGCTTCCGCGTGGCGCCAAAACAAAACGTCAGTGTTCACCCAAAGGAATTAGATGGGAGGCGTTTACAGACGAATGACTACAGTACGATTACTTACGATCTGAAATAAAGTGCGTATCTACTAGATAGACTACCCGTTACGCAAGCTGCTCCCATCTCATTTCCTTCTGTCATCACTGTGTTGTTTGTGGTATCTTCGAGACAAAGCGATCCAAGTGTAGTCTACCGTTACCTGCTACGTACCGTTATCGCATTCAAACATACGGTAACACACGTCAACGTTTACATTGCGACGTTTGCACTTCTGCAAAACACACCACAAACCACGACGTTTGCACTTCTGCAAAACACACCACAAACCACAACGTTTCCCGCTTTTGTTAGTTTGCTACTGCTATCGCCATCGCTTTCGCCTAATACAATGCCGTCCTTTGAACCCGTTCGCGTAAGTGACTTGTTGCCTTCCTTCCCTTTTGAGCAATCGATCGATGGGAAGGGGTAATAGAACTTGTACAGAATCCTGGCGATGAGCGAACTGCGCCGTCTTTAAAGGCTGTCTTCGATAAAAGAGCCGGGAAGTAATGGCGGCTTCCTCTTACTAAGGTTTCTGTTATGCCTCTTGGCTATCACTCACTTCTTCCTTGTATCGCGTAACATCACCATGTCACTCATTCTCATTCTCTCTATCTTATTCTTTCATAATCAACAGGCCAAGATGGTCGCTGGAGACTGCGCTCCTTCGGCTATATCTGCCTTTGAGTCCACCTTTAACTCACTTGTTTCTGGAAACACTGGACTCATCGCAGAAGACACCATTAGTCCTGCTCCCGACCTCGATAATGCTGCTTCGTTTACCCACAAGGCAGATACCTCCTTGCTCGCCAAAACGGTCGTTCTCAAGCTCAACGGTGGTCTCGGAACAGGCATGGGCCTCGACAAGGCCAAGAGCTTGTTGAAGGTAAAGGGCGACGATACTTTTTTGGATCTCACGGCCAAGCAAGTCATTCAGATGCGTCAAGAATACGGCCAAAAGGTCAAGTTTATGCTCATGAATTCATTTTCAACGTCCAAAGATACCTTGGACTTTTTCGAGAGCAAGTATCCAGCCTTGGCCGCAGAAGATGGCCTCGAAATGATGCAAAACAAGGTGCCCAAGCTGGATGCCCAGACTTTGGAGGTACGTGTCCCTGTCCTGAAAGGAAACCGATTGGATTTTGCAAACAACCCTTGACTAATACTCACCTTGTCATTCTATACTACAGCCTGCTGTCTGCGCCTCGGAACCGGACAACGAATGGTGCCCTCCTGGACACGGCGACTTGTATGCTGCCTTGGAAGGTTCCGGTTGCTTGGACTCGTTGCTAAAGGACGGCTTCAAGTACATGTTTGTCTCCAACTCGGACAACTTGGGAGCCTCGCTCGACTTATCGATTCTCACCTATTTCGCCAAACAGGGTGCTCCCTTTTTGATGGAATGCTGCGAGCGTACCGAGAACGACAAGAAGGGTGGACATTTGGCGGTTCGAAATTCGGACAAGCAACTCGTCCTGCGCGAGTCTGCCATGTGCGCTGACGAAGACGAAGCCGCCTTTGTCGATATCACCAAGCACCGTTTCTTCAATACCAACAATCTCTGGATCCGTCTCGACAAGCTCAAGGAGATCATCAACAAGAACGGTGGCTTTATTCCTCTGCCCATGATCAAGAACAAAAAGACAGTCGACCCCAAGGACGACTCGTCTCAAGCGGTTTTGCAGCTGGAGACGGCAATGGGTGCCGCCATTGAGTGCTTTGACGGTGCCACGGCCATTGTGGTGCCACGCACGCGTTTTGCGCCCGTCAAAAAGTGTAACGACTTGCTTCTCTTGCGCAGTGACGCCTATATCATTGAGAACCACAAGCCCGTCTTGAACCCGGCCTGCGGTGGAACGGCGCCGGTCATGAACCTTGACAGCAAGCTCTACAAGTTGGTCGGTGCCTTGGAGGAAGCAACTGCCGGTGGCATTCCTTCCTTGGTCAACTGCAACCGCTTGACCGTCAAGGGATTGGTCCGCATGAGTAAAAAGACCAAGTTTGTTGGCGACGTGAGCGTTACTAACGCGAGTAAGGAATCCAAGTTTGTCCCTACCGGTGAGGTCACGGGCGATGTCGATCTGACGGCCGAAGTAGGTCTCGGTCACCTCAAGCCAACAGTCGTGGAGTCGCCACCGATTGATGGACAAAAGCCCGGCACTTCAGGTCTCCGTAAGAAATCTAAGGAGTTCATGAAGGATCACTACCTCAACAACTTTGTCCAGGCGACCTTTGACGCTATCAAGGCCTCTGGAACCGACGTATCTCAAGGTTCCTTGCTCATTGGTGGTGACGGCCGCTACTATAACGATGTAGCGATCCAGACCATTATCCAGATGGGTGTCGCGAATGGCGTCAAGCGCTTTTGGGTTGGACAGAACGGTCTATTGTCGACGCCTGCTGTTTCGGCCATTATCCGCGAACGCGGTCCTCGTTGGCAAAAGGCCTTTGGTGCTTTTATCTTGACGGCAAGTCACAACCCGGGTGGTCCGGATGAAGATTTTGGCATCAAGTACAACTGCGAGAATGGTGAACCTGCTCCCGAAAAGATGACGGATGAGATCTACACCAACACTACGACAATCAAGTCTTACAAGATCTGCAAGGACTTTCCGCAGATCGATATTCACGCACCCGGTTTGACAGTCATGAAGGCGGCGGATACGAGCACCGAGATCTGCATTGAAGTCATTAGTTCGACCGACACGCACATCAAGCTTCTCAAGTCGATCTTTGACTTTCACTCCATCAGGAATCTCTTGGACCGCCCGGACTTTTCTATGATCTACGATTGCATGCACGGAGTCAACGGGCCCTACGCCAAGAAAGTCTTGGTGGACGAACTCGGACAGTCGGAAGATTCGTGCATGAACGCTATTCCGAAAGACGACTTCAACGGAGGCCATGCGGACCCTAATCTTACTTACGCTAAGGAATTGGTGAAGGCAATGGGCATGGATCGCACGGGCGCCAAGATTGACGTTGGTGGCAAGCATATCCCTGATTTTGGCGCGGCCGCCGACGGTGATGGTGACCGTAACATGATTCTCGGAAGGCAGTTTTTTGTCAGTCCATCCGATTCGTTGGCTGTCATTGTGGCTCAAGCTGACGCTATTCCCTTCTTCAAGACGCAAGGTGGCTTGAAGGCTGTCGCCCGTTCCATGCCGACGTCTGGAGCCGTTGACCGCGTGGCTAAGGACTTGAACCTCAAGTTCTTTGAAACACCAACTGGTTGGAAGTACTTTGGAAACCTGATGGATTCCAAAGAGATCTTTGGAGGAGAAGATTTCACTCCCTTTGTTTGCGGTGAGGAATCGTTCGGAACCGGCTCGGACCACGTTCGTGAGAAGGATGGCATCTGGGCTGTCTTGGCTTGGTTGTCGATCCTCGCTCATTTTAACTCAAAACAGGGTCAGCCTTTGGTGACGGTTGAAGACATTGTCACGCAGCACTGGCAAAAGTATGGCCGTAACTACTACTCTCGCTGGGATTTCGAGGGTATGGACAAGGTTAAGGCCACAGCCATGATGGACAAGATGCGTTCTGATGGCGCTGCCAACACGGGCAAGACGGTGGGCAAGTACACGATCGAAAAGTCTGATGATTTTACTTACGTTGACCCTGTCGATGGCTCTGTCGCCAAGAAGCAAGGTATCCGCTTTTTGATGACTGACGGCTCGCGCATCATCTTCCGTCTGAGTGGGACCGCCGGATCCGGTGCCACTGTTCGTATGTATATCGAGCAGTACGAACCTGAGAAGATCGGCATGGTCGCTTCGGAAGCTTTGTCGGAGTTGATCAATATTGCCTTGGGCTTGAGCGACCTCGAGGCCTTTCTCGGAACCAAGGAGCCTACTGTGATCACGTAAAGCTGTTCCGGAAAGGAGACGCTTGTTTGCGGTCTGGTATGTATGAATATTCCTTTTGAAAGCTTGAGAGAGAAACCTAAGGTAGCGAAAAACTATTTCATTTTGCTTGTATGAGATTGAATCGAGCGCAGTATCGATACATCTATTCGCTAGTACTACAGTACAGACTTTCTATCGATGTTTTAGCTGTTCGATGTACTTGTTGCCTTGGCGGCAGACGCAATGGTAGTAGGTCCTTGGCGTTTTTGCCGCTCTTGAAAGCTGTTGAGCTCTAGCTCTTGCTGTCTCATTCGGTTCACTACCTCTTGTTCCGCGTCCTTTTCCCTCTGCTGCACGTCTTGTTCGTTCATCAAGATCTCTGCTCCGTCCGATACTCCATAGTAAGCTAGAGTATTCTCGTCGTCATCCATGGCAAGCGGGAAAGCGTCCGTGCATGTTCGAAAGTGAAGCGTCTGCAAATCGATATCCAATCCGAAGTGCCGCGCGCACAAGGCTTTGAGCCGACCCACTTGCAGGCCGCTGGGCAATCGCCGAATGAGTGGGTCCATGGTACAGCTGCTTGCGGCCATGGAGCAAATGGTCACGTTCAAGACAGTGTCGGCCAGACTCTGGAGGTGGAGACCGCCCGACAGGCTGGAATTACTCTTATTCGCCAAACCGAGACTGTGACTCATGGCCTCCTGGTGCTTTTCTGCGAGTCGCTCCCATTGCGGATGCAGTGCCAAGATTTCGATGCGCGTTTGCTCTTGTTGGCTGGGCGGCGGCGACGACAATGACGAGTCGCCCGAGTTTACTACCACTGCTGCTCTTACAGGATTGGTGGTGGCAATGGCCGCCTGGACTTGTCGATGCACCTGCAATACGTAGCGTTTTTCGGCTTCGGTACGTTCCGAGTCTGTAACGGGCGACGAATTCAAGTGTTGCAAAGCGGGCAAGCGGGCAATCAACAAGCAGCGGGCTTCGCCCGTCCCCAGTGGCTCGAGCAGTGGGCATTTCCGAAGCCGCAGGCTCGTCACGGACGGCAAGGCATTGAGCTGTTCCAAATCCAACCAGGAGCAGATCTGGGATCCTGCCACTTGCAAGTGCTGCAGCGACGGAAAGTACCGTTGCAACGTTTCTTTTTCGCTGTTGACGTTGTCGTTGTTACCCCCCACCACTACTGCAACGCTCTCTACGGGATTGTCGTCAACACTGAGTCGTTGGAGGCGCGGCAAGAGGGCCCAGGCGCGCACCTGGTGCGATTCCAATCCACACCGGCTGCAATCTAGCAGTTGCAAGTGACCAAAGGCGTCCGCCAAGGCTTGCTGCTGCTGCTGGCCGTCGTCAGCATTGTCATTGTCGTCATGACCACCATTCAGATCGTGCAATGCACACTGCGCGACACACAGTTCTTGCAAGTGCACGGCGGACCGTCCAATCGCCAACAGCGTGGCCGTTGCTGTAATGCGCGTGCCGTGGAGATTGAGCGTTTGCAAGACGGTATTGGGCGCGGACAACCAAGACGCCGACGCCAACGACGCTGTTTGCATATTTCCCAGTCGATTCTGGGCGAGGCTGAGCGAGGCCGTGGCTCCAAAGGTGTGCAGCAGGGCCGCCACGGTGGACCAGTCGGACAGTAAATTGCCCGCCAAGTCGATTTCGCGCCACTGGACCGGTATGCCCTCCGTGTCGCCATTGTTACTGCTAGTGCTAGTGCTACTGCTACTGCTACAGCTAGTGCTAGTGCTAGTGCTACTTGGTAGGGTACTGGTCGGACAGTGAGAGTGACTGCTGCTCCAGTCGCGGCAGTCAAAGGAGGAAATGGCCATGTGGCGCAAGCTAACGGCGGTCAAGTCGTGTACCTGCTGGCGCGATCGAATCTGCAGTTCGCCCAAAAAGTAGACTGGCTTGCCGCGTCCCTTGGCGGTGCGCATGGTGTGCGGCAAGACGCCGTCGGGTGCGACGCGCTCGTCGGAATCCGTCGCCACGTACTTTTGCAAGACCAGCGGGAGCGTCAAGGGCACGCCCGTGTGGACCTTGGCGGCGGGTACAAAGCTGGCGGGGGTGGTGAATAGCGCTGTTGTTGTTGACTTTGACGTTGTTGTTGACAATGGCGGTGGAATGGAAAAGTGTCGCACCAATTGACCCGTCCGGCGATCCACTACGGTACCGTCGTGCTTGCCGCGGTCGGCATTGTCCCATACAATGCCCGCGTAGATTGCCGTGTCGTCCTTGGCACTGGCCACGGTACCTTTGTAGACAATGGTGCCAATGAATCCCGCTGTATCCACGACGCGCGTGCGTCCCAGTATCCACGCGTCCGTTTTGTTGTTGTTGTTGTTGCTGCTGCTGTTGTTGTTATTGTTGGGAGTAGTAGACGACATGACGATGGAATGAATGAATGAATGCTGAGACGATTTGTTTGTCACTCGTTGTTGTTGTAAGTAAACAGAGCGCCGTTCCCTTTAGAACCGAATGCGCAATGGAATGTCAATGGAATGTCAATGGAATGTCAAGGCAGAGGAAAGAAGCAACACTTTGCGCTACTGCAGTACTGCAAGTCGTCGTTGTCGCTAGCGCTAGCTCTACCAGATAGTACTCGTACTCGTACGAATGGCAATGGCACTCCTTGTTGGGCTACGCACAGTGCCGTACTGTAGCAGTCGGTATGTTTTTGTCCCAACCAAACACGGTTCACAGTTCACAGTCTATCTAGGGTAGCAGCAGGTCGTTGGAAGTTGAACGGATTGGTACTGTACTGTACTGTACTGTACTACAGTATTGGTAGTCTGCGGTACTGTCGTACTACTGAAGTGTACTAACTGCAGTCTAGCAGACGACTGTGTATCATTTGACTACGGCACTGCGAGTACCTGGTAGTCTCTGATAGGATTGTGCGGTAGGTACCAGCGGTACTGGTACAGATCCCAATCAATCCGAAAGGACGACTGCGGTACCGTACCAGAATGAATCCAGAATGGGCCGCCGCGCCGCCCGCCAGAAGAAACAGAACGAAAAAAAGCTCTGTTTGCGAGTACTCTGTTTCCTGCAGTACAGTGGATGGTGGTGCAGGGCGTCCCGATGTACCGATTGCCAGTACGACATAGCCTTCTGTACTCGTCGTGTCCGCACGCACCACAAACGCAAACCAAGGAATTTCGCAACACCATCATCAATCACCACAAATCTAAACGAGAGATATGATATATGATACGGAGACTAGCAGAGGAGTACCGGTATTCGAGGAGAAGTACCATGAAACGAACGGCAAGGACGTCCTGCCACGGCACTGTCGCAGAGACTCGGAGTCTTCGCGGTAGAGACGGCTCTCACTCGTGGAGTGGTACCAGTGCCAGTGCCAGTGCCACCACGGAGCAAAGCAACCATGCTCGTTGCTACCGTTGCTGCGAATGCGACTGCAAATCTTCTACCTCTAATACTAGTAGGGCAACGAAGCGAGCAAGAGCTACGGCGCGGACCATGTGGTACACGGTCGTATTCGTGCTGTGCGCGTTCCCCGCCAACGCCTGGACCGGTAGCAGCCATCGTCGTCAGTGTCTGTATATGTATCCGTATCGTCAAGAGCTCACGACGATACGAACCACCGGAACTCTGTTTCTATCCCCATTGCCGTCATCGTCGTCATCGTCGTCGTCAAAGCCATCCTCGTCCGAACAGAGCACCGCCGCGTCGCCTCCACCAGTATCAGTATCCTCCTCCTCCACAAAAAAGAGCGCTCCTCCGTATAAACAACGAACCAACCGTGGGGCAAACCACCGCTACCACGGACGGCATGCACCACCGCCCCGAGCCAATACGAGACGGACTGGCACTGCTACCACCACCACTACTACCACCACTGCTACTGCCGGACGAAGGAGCACGAGTTGCGCCGCCATTCAGTTCAACCAAATGCTGCAAGACTTTATACGGCGCGAAACGGCTGCTGCTGCTGCTACTACTACTGGTCGGTCCAAACGGCAACCAAGACGGCGAAATGATTCCCCTACTGCTGCTACTACTGCTGCTGCTACTACAGTGCCATCGGTCGCCCAACTCGCCCAAGACTTGTTAATGGAGCGAGTCCACAGAGCCAAACAACAACAACTAGCATCAACAACAGCAATACCATCATCATCAACAATACCATCAACAACAACGACAATACCCGAGTACGACTACGACACTGTGAGTTACAACATTGTCTTGCAAGCCTGGTCGCGACAGCATTCCATGGCGGCTGCCGCTGCCGCCGACGCCCTCTTGGATCAGCTCTTGATGGATACCAGCAGCAGTTGCCAAGCCGACTCGTATTCCTGGGCCGCCGTTTTGCACGCGTACGCCAAGGCGGGCGGCAAGCGCGCCGCTGCCGTGCGAGCCACGGCGCTCTTGCAAACCATGCTGACCGCGACAACCACCAGCAATAGCACAACGCCAACAACGATATTACAGACGGACGTTCCCTTTAATGCCGCCATGAACGCGTGGGCTGTGTCGGGAGAACCGCACGCGGGCGAACGCGCCTGGGCCATTTTGCAGCTGCTCGACCAGCATCCCACGGCCCGTCCCAGCCGCATTTCGTACAACGCCTGCATCAAGGCCTACGCCAAGGCGGGACAAGCCACGCAGGCCCAAGCGGTACTGGAACAAATGAAGCTGCTGGCGCGAGACAATCCAGCCCTGGCCCCCGACAAAATATCGTACACGTCGTGCATTAACGCGTGGACGACCGTGGCGGAACCAGCCGCGGCCGACGCCTTGCTGCGCGAGCTGGAATTGGCGTCCGAGAAAAATCCGGGACAGTGGGGTCTGCGACCCGACGTGGTGGCCTACACGAGCGTCCTGGCGGCATTTGCCAAGGCAAAAGGACAAGCCACGCAAGCGGCCGCGGTGGCGGTCCAGCTGCTGGATCGCATGCAGCAATACGCCGACGACAAGCCCAACGCGGCCTTTTTGAATACGTACGTTCGTGTCTTGTTACTTGTGTGTGTTGTCGTATGTCGTTGTTGTCGCATGTCCATGGTTGCATTGACCAGACCAGGACGCTGTCGTTCTAAACATAATTTCTTTCCCTGTCTGTACACGTTCTCAGCTGGTGAAGAGGCAGCGCAAGCTGCCGAGGGTATCTTGGATTACATGCGAGAAGAGTTTCGAGACGGGAACGACGCCGTTCGACCGTGCAAGATTACGTATACGGCGGCTATATCCGTCTTGGCACAAACAGGGACTGTCGCTGCAGCGGAACGAGCGGAAGCGCTGCTAGAGGAACTCGAAAACAGCTGGAAGAGGACGCATGACAAGGATTTGTTGCCCAACGCCCAAACGTTTGCTAGTGTGCTGAACGCTTGGGCGAAAAGTGGATCACCTGATGCCACGGACCGAGCCGACGCGTTGTGGACGCGCATGCAAGACCTCTTTCAAGAGACGAAATCCGATGATTTGAAGCCCAACGTGATTGTATTTGCGCAACTCTTTCAGATTCTGTCCAAGAGTCGCAGCTCTCAAGCCGCCGTGCGAGCCAAGGAACTCTTACAAAAGATGAATGGCTTGCACCGTGCCGGATATCCTAATGTACGTCCCGATGCAACAATTTATGCCTACGTCGTGGACACGTTTACCAAGTCAGGAGTGGAGAATGCGGCCGAGCTAGCGACTCACATGTTGAATGACATCGAAGAAGGATACCATGCGGGCATGGGAGAACTCAAGCCGACGGGGCTTTTGTATTCGGCGGTGATTCAGTCCTACGCGAAAAGCGCTTCGAAAGAAGGGGCTCAGCTAGCAGAAGGCCTGTTGCAGCGTACCAAGGAGCTCTACCAACAAGGCAAGCTATACGCCAAGCCGACCACTCTCTTTTACAATGCAGTGATTGATGCTCACGCGAGAAGCAACGGTGGCCGCGCGGCTGCCAAACGCGCAGAGGAACTCTTGAAGGAGATGGAAGTACGCGGACGCGCCGGAGACTCGGAGCTGCGACCCAAGACTCGAAGTTTCAACGCAGCAATTTTGGCGTGGAAGAACAGCAACGCTACGGACGCTCCACAGTGCGCCGAAAGCCTCCTGAAGCGCATGAACGAAAGGTGCAAGGCAGGAGAAGAGGAATGTCGACCTGACCGTGTCACGATAAACTCTATTATTGGCGTTTGGGCAAAGAGCAAGCAAGAGGCCGCGTCGGAAAGAGCCGAGCAGTTTCTCCGATTTATGGAAACCAACTACGACAACGGTGATCATTCCATGAAGCCGGACGCGTACAGTTTCAATTCTGTTATTGATGCTTACTCTCGCAGCAGAAAGAAAGGCGCAGCGCGTCGCGCCCATGGGCTCTATGAAAGAATGAAGCGGCTGTACGAAGCCGGCGACAAAGCTTTGAAACCAGACATTATCACGCTCACCTCTCTTCGGAATGCTTGGGGACGGAGTGGAGACGAAGAGGCTGGCGAAAAGTTGCAACACATCGAGGACCTGATATCACTCTCCAAACAAGATCCTCTATAGTTTGTCTTTCATCTTGCTTCGAAGGTGCCACCTGTAGTACTTAACGCTAAGCACGCCTATAGGCAATCAACTTTGTTTCTCATCATGCATGTTCCGTTCGTTGTTTCTCATATATCCGTACTATATTTTAACGCATGAAGTATCAAGGCTCCAGTAGTTTACACAGGAGACAAGTCGTTGTCGTGCGTGGGACCCCCGTGGGTTACACTCGACGTCTCCGACTCCCCGTCATGTATACTCTCTTCTGCAATCTTGCTCATGGGTGGCGCGCTACGCACGTAGCCCTGAAGCATATTCACAACCTGTGAACTGTCCGGTGCGAGTGACATGCCACTGCTCTTAGAGAGACCACGACTGTCGAGCATATCACCGCTAAATCCTGAGCGGAGAGACTTCAAGGTATCATTATTGATCCGAATGTTATAACTCTCACCATTGACAATGATCTCAGCCTTCTGCTGCCCTTTTCGTTCAAAGCCGAAATCAGTCTTCCAATTGGACGCATCACTCCCAGCGAAATCTTGACGTTCCTCTTTCTCCTCCGACTTCTCGCCTTCGTCAAAGAGACCGCCGCCAACTACAGGAGTACTGCGCATCTTCTGACGACGACGACGCGCTTGTTTAGGTGCAGCAGCAACACGCATGGCCATGCCTTCTTCTACCTTCTGAAGCGGTTGCTCCGCATTCATTCCACTCAGAATCTCTTCGACAGTCCTCCCCTGGGTGGCAGCAATCGTCAAATTCTGCTTACGATCCAACTGGACCGACGCTTCGCGCAAGAGACGTTGCTCCAGATTCAATGTCCTTTTACCAGTCTTCTTGTGTTTCTCGTCCACACTTTCTGTAATCTCCTCCACAACACCCGGGTACCAACGCTGCACCTTGGCTTTGGCCGATTTGGGCTGGTTGATCGCTTTATCCAGGGCTTCTTGAATCTCCAGCATACGAGCATCCAAGATGGCCTGGCTAGCTCCCTTGTTGGGAATCGAGATCTTGTCTTTGCAGTAAATCTCGTTGATCAAGGTAGTGTTGATACCACGCGGATGCCACGATCGATGGTCAATGACGTCGAGACCAAGCTTGGATAAGGTTGCCATCATTTTGTGCAGCAGTCCCCAACTTGCTTCCGATTGTGTCTGGATACAAAGAAACACGGCTCTGTTGTTCTTAATATCTCCCTCCAACCTTGCTTCGCGCTCCTCCTTGGTGGGTTCGCTATCGTCTTCCAGATTATGATGACGTTCCATTTCATCATTGGCAATCTTCCGGACATTCGCTGCAGCTTGGCGATTGTAGTAACCAATAGTAAACTTCAAGAGAAACGGCGGAAAGATGGTCGACAAAAGTACCGCCAAGACGACACTAGCGTACAAGTCCTTGTCAATGAGTCCCTCGTCCACCGCAAACACTGCAATAACAAAGGCAAATTCTCCCTCGGCCGCCATGGAAAAGCCCGTAATCAAGCAATCCCTCAAGTGCAACCCCGTAAACTTCTTGCTCTGCGTAAAGTTTGGAACCATAAAGCCAACTGCTAGCTTGCCCACCAGGGCCAAGGTAAAGGCGAGTCCCTGCCAAACGACAGTCCCGTTGGCAAAGTCCTTGATTGGGACTTGAAAGCCAATGGACGCGGCAAAAAAGATTCGCATGAGCCACTGCATAATGCGCTTGAACTGAATAATGAATACTTCGTGAAGCTCGTGGCTGGTGCAAAATGACAAACCAGCGATAAAAGCGCCCATGAGGTAACTCGCCTTGGCGTAATGTGTGGCGGGCATGAGCATGAGCAAGAATCCAAACATGATTGTGAGTTCCACCTTGCCGTGGTATTCGTGATCGACCTTGGGGTGAATGTACTTTTCAATGGCACCAGGAATAACGTAGAGAGCAATGTAGCCCCCAATCAACAGAAATGCCACGGCCGAAATGACGGGAAGGAGAATGGCGACAGCGGTAATATCGCCCGCCAGCGACTCCAATTGACTGAGGACTGTGTGTGTATGCGTGTATGTTGTTGTTGTTGCGAGATTGTACAAAGGTGAGCGATAGTAGACTACAACATGCAGCATGCAACAAACAACAGGGTATATATATATATATATACATATACATGTATTAGTACGTACCAATCAAGGCAATCATATCGTCAATGACAGCCGCCGACACAATGAGCTGTCCCACGGGCGTATTGAGAATACCCCCGGACCGCAAAATATTGAGGGCGATACCGAGCGACGTGGGTCCAAACGTGGCTCCAGCCGCAATGGAGGCTTTGATGTCACCCGTTCCAAAAATGACAATGGCCACGACGATACCAATGGCAATGGGCAAGACGGATCCGACCATGGCAATCATCAAACCGCGGGTACCAATGAGTTTGAGCGTGGAAACGTCAATATCAATACCGGCTTCCAATACGAGCAGCACGAGTCTTTCCAAAACAAAGCAAAACAAAGTGTGCAGAGGCGGTCCAAAGGTGTGAGATAGGAGATAACAGTACCGGTACTGTAGATAACAGTGTAAATACACGTCCCGTTTGTTTGTTTGCATTCTCCTTCCTCCTCCAATTTGTTTGTTTGTGTGACTTACCCAATCTCTCCCAACAAGACAAAGGCTTCTGGATTGGGAACAAAATCCGCCAAGGGCGGTCCCAAGAGAATGCCCGCGACGATTTCTCCCACCAAGCCCGGCATTTGCAAGACGCGACTGGCCAGCTGTCCCGACAAGTAAATGACGACAAAAAAGATAAACGTGTCGTACAAGTCCTCGTATTCAATGTGCACGCCAAAGCCTTCTTCCCCTTCTTCTCCACCCGAGAGCAGGCGACCGACAAACTCTTTCAAGTGCGTCGTCATGATGCAGTACTAACGTAGTCGTGTGGTAGCGGTGGTATAGCTGTATCGTGCTGTGCTGTATCGTGCTGTGCTGCGCTGCGCTGCTGTAGTGTACGGTAGTGGCTCCTCCGAAATGAAGCCAGCGAACCAGGTTTGCCTCCGCACTACCAGCAAGCTTCGTCGGGAGGCGGGAGGGCGGTTGCGTGTTGGGGGTTGCGGGAAGCGAAGCGAAAGCGCGAAAGCGAAAACAGCAAGCGCTTACGTTTCATTCATTTCTTCTGCCCCCGGCCGGGAACTTTGTGAATTTTGTACTGTAAATTGCGTTCCGTTCCGCAGTACACTAAACGACAGTAATTCAGATAGTAGTGTCCTCTGAATGTCAGAGGCGCTATTCAATTCAATTCGATCGATGTTCGATTTTGACATTTTGACGTTCGATCGTTTCAAGTTTCAAAGCGAAGGCAAGCAAGGCAGGCAGGCACGCGGAGTTTGGCGTTTGCGTAGCGTTTGCAAGAACCATACATCCAACACAACAGACGACAAGTAGTTTACCGTTAGATCCCAGCAGTCTTGTTGGTTCACGAAACGGTCGTCGGAGAGTCATCGTCGTCGCGTCGTCCGCCCTGGCGTCCGTACGCCATGAGCGACAATGGCACAAATATATTAATCGCTATTACTATCTACCGTACTCTAGCAGCAACCGGTGTTAAAAAAGACCCTTATCACCAACTCTCGAGCTAGAGCTACAGCTTGAACCGTACGTACTTACAATATTGCTAGCTAGCTAGCTAGTAAGGTAGGTCGGTCGATCGCGCACTCTCCATCGAATTAATCGAAATTGAATCAATCGAACTCGAACTTCCTTTGGACTGCATGTACCTCTGGCGGATCCGAAAATGAGTGCAACCAACACCAACACCGCCAGTGAGATCCCCCGCTCTGCAGAAGAAGTAGAAGCGGCAGCAGCAGCAGATTCAGTACCCAATTCAGAACCAGTGCTAGTCCAAGACGCCATTGCACGTCGTCGCGCGACAGCCTTGGCCCAGGCCGCCAGCGTCTTGGACGCCGTGGGCGGCTCGGCCCAGCTCGACGGTCTCAACTTGTTGGGCGTCGTGGCAAATCCTCGATTGGCGCGCGGCATGATTGTTAGTCCAGCGACCAGCACCGCTTCTCCAGCCCTGGCGGACGCCTTTCACGGTCGCTATACGAGCAATAGCGGTAGCGATGGCGCTAGTTCGGCGCTCCAGCACGGCACATCGGCCGCGGTCGCGGCCAATCACGTGGCGAGTCCGCACAACTCGGCTGCATCGTCGTCCGATTATCTCACCGACACGTACAACAGCATTGAACTGACGCTGTCGCAAGTCACGGAACAAATGGACGTTTGGAATCAGTATTTGGAAGACTTTTCCCGGCAAATGTTGCAAGACGAGTACGATCCGGAAAGTACCGTGCCCGAAAGCGTGCTGCAAGTCCTGCCGGCACGGTTGCAAGATTTGGAGCTGCAGTCGCTCCAGACGTACCTGGAAACGTGCGGGCCCTTGGCGCAAAACTTGCAGCAACGACAAGACCAGCGGCGGCAAGATCAAGCCGTGGCAGCGTCCGTTACGGCAGGACTTGGTCTGGCATCGTTTGCGACTACTGCTGCTGCTGCTATTGCTGTGACCACTGCTGCTACTGCTACAACGGACGACGAAATGGAATCGTACGACGAGCCAGATGAAATACCCGCCATTTTCTGGAGGGACGACTTTGACCTGACGGACCCAGACACGTTTGCCCAGCTCCTCTTGTCGTCGCCCGCCATTTTGCAGCAACAGCAGTCCGCCGATCGCAAAAGTAGTAACAGCAAAAGTAGCAGCATGCTCGAACGAGCCTTGAAAGAGGACGCCAGCGTCCAGGAATGGTTCCCTCTAGTGTCGCCCGACGCGTTTGGCGGTTCCTTGGACAAGGTGGAAATGGCGTTGTTGCAGCAAGTCCGAAGCAAATCGGGTGCCTTTTTTGAAGAATCCCTCCGGTTCGCCCAGCTCCAAGAGTGGATTCAGTCGTTGCTTCAGCAAGTGACGCAGGTGCAAGAGACAACGGACAGGCTCTACAAGGATTTGTTGCAGCCAGTCAACACTATCGCTGCCTCCGACGAGCAACGGGCAGAATTGAAAAGACTGCTGCAGGTGATTGACCAGGCGGATACCATGCTGCGATGCAAGAGTAGTATCGCGGGGTTCTTGTCCGCCCAAGATGATTTGACAGCGATTGAACAGATTCAGTACGGTCGACGATTGTTGGCGGGGACGGCGGACGATGCAGTCGACGCGCAAGTGGACGTTTCTACCGATACGGGTACGGATGTTTCGGTAACAGCAGCTCCGGATGCAGGAGTGGAATTGTACCGACTCCAGGCGCTACGGACCGTGTCGGAGCAGTTGAAGCAGTACGAGCAACTGGTGGTTACAAATTTGAGGGAAGAGCTGGTGGAAATTTTCTTGGAATGGAATACGGCCGCCGTATCGTCCCTATACGCCACTGCCAGCAATGGAAGCAGTACTCCCACCTCCATTGCAAACAACAAGTTGCACGTGCATCAACGCGTGAATGAGATTGTCGGAGCCTTGAAAAAGTGCCACGGCTTGGGACCCACGCGGCAAGCTTACGGCAATCGATTGATGGATACCATCCGCATGACGGTCCGAACTACCGTCGGAGAGTTTGCGTCGGATGCCAACGGTACGGAATCCTCCAACGGACCATCGGTATCCATAACTGTGGGAGCGACAGCAATGTCGCTAGAACACTTTCTCGACTGCTTGGACATGCTGTTTGAGCAGTTGCTGGCGTTACTGACTTCGGCGTCTGGTGTAGACGACTTTTGCGTGACGCAAGGCTTTTGTTTTTTAGACGACGTTGCGGATGATGCGGCACCAGCGGATGGCAAAGAGCTCAAGCGGGCGGTCTCTACTGACTCGTCCGGGGCTCCTACCACCCCCATAGCAGTTGTCGTTACGGCTGCTGCAGAACTCTCGTCCAAGTCCATTTCCGAGCTACTGCGTATACGAAAGGATGCTCACTCGCTGGTAACGTTGGAAGAAATGAAAAAGATTTGGGACAATTGCGTGGCGTTCATCCAGCAGATTGAAGCCCTGAGTGGCCACAAGGCCACGGCGTTTCGATTTACGCTGTTGGCTCAAACTAAGGCCTTTGTGGAACGCAAGCACGAGAGCAACATGTCTGCTCTCGTGGCTGCCTTGGACTCGGAGCGCTGGACACAGTGCGAAGTCAGCGCGGAGCGACAGGAGTCCTTGACTCGTTTATGTTCAGGTCGAGCAGTTCTCTCATCTCCAAAGGCGCGAGAAGTTGGCTCCAGCAGTGGAATGGGCAGTACCGAAAAGAAAGCACCAGATGCGGAGGTCGAAGGCATTCGGTACAAAACGGTGTGGTCTTGCTTACTGCTGCTTGAAATGGTCATGAATAATATTGCAACCGCTGCACACTTTCAAAGTCTCGCTTCGAACATTATTTCGAAAATGTCCGAACTGCTTCGACTGTTCAATTCTAGAACGACTCATTTGGTGTTGGGAGCTGGCGCGATTCACTCTACTGCTCGACTCAAGTCTATCAATGCCAAACATCTTTCGCTAGTCACGCAGTGCCTGGGTATGGTTATAGCTGCCTTTCCACACATTCGAGCAGCTCTCATGGCGCAGATGCCTCCAAAGCAGCACACCCTGTTGCTGTCTCTCGACCAAATCAAGAGAGAGTTTGCCGATCACAACGAAAAGGTGCTGAACAAGTTTGTTACCATTATTGGTGGAATTGTGGAGCACGGACTCGCACCAAAAATTGGCGGCACGAACTTTGATGCTCGAGCCAAGACGATTCCTCCAGTGAATGGCGTTGTAACCTGCTGTGTATTCGTTGAAGGGGTTTCGACAAACACTCGCAAGATGCACCAAGTCTTGACCTCTCTGTTGCCACCCGACCATCTGCAGGACGTTTTCTCGAGGATTTTTGCTTTTGTTGATCAAAAGGTCCCTTCTATTTTCGTTGCCGCAGCCGACGGTACTCTGCCTACCAAAGTCACTCCAAAGAAGGGAGCTGCCGCCAGCCCCAACAACTCGGGGACTAGAGTGGCTATACCAACCTTTAGTTTTCCTAAGACCGACGAAGGAAAAGAGAGGATGTTGATAGAAGTCGATATCATGACAGAAAAGTTGAACGGTCTTGAGGGCGTTCAACCATGGGATTTCACTGCCGTCAACGTTCTCGAGAAGAAGCTCGAGTATCGGCTTAACGGTGGCGACGTTGCAATGGAGAATGTGAATTCTACAGAGGTTGAAAGCAACATCGTGGCTACGACAGAGACTTCAGCCGAGTACGGTGCCGTGGATACTGAGGCAGAGATCGCAGCCGAGAACGGTGCCGTGGATACTGAGGCAGAGACTTCAGCCGAGAACGAGGCCGTGGATACAGCAGAAATTCCAATCGAGAAAGGGGCTGCGGATACTGAGGCAGAGACTCCAGTCGAGAATGGTACTACAGATACAGCAGAGACTACACTCGAGGCTCCAGCCGAGAACGGTACCTTTGATACTACGGTAGAGACTACACTCGAGACTCCAGTCAACAGTCAAGACGAGATCGGAAGCGATATGGACATGCCAAGTGAAACCGAAACCGAGAACGGTGCTCTGGGGGTAGTTGAAGACTTGACTGAGACCACAGAGGTTGATGCAGTGGAGAACGGAGCAGGTAGTGGTGACGTCCCTTTACGCAAGGACGACTACGCATCCGAGTCTGGGACCGAGGTGACAGAAGAGACGGGGGCTACAACTGAACCTGAACCTGCTAGTCCGCCGAATGACACCGCCCCCGAGACACATACCGTCGATAATGCTACTGACGACGATAAGATTTCTTTGTCAGCTGTATCGGTCGACGAAAGTGAGGTAGTCGACGAAGCGGAAGCGGAGCCAGTCTCTACCGAAAGCGGATCGACTGGCGAAGACCCAAACACCTCAACAATCAAGGCGACCACGTTATAACGCACATTAGTGTTGACTCTAAAAACGCTGCGCTGCTACCTTATCGCTGCACTTTTGTATCTTATGTGTACCTTTATGTATCTACGTAAACCGCTTTAAATCGGAGTTAGTTGGATGTCCTTGATGGAAATGCCGCAAAACGTCGTTTGTCTGGCAAACGTTAAAGTTGCAGCGGTCACATGCGGACCACCCAGCTCCACAACCACCGGCGCTGTCTCTTGCCACATTCCCATCGTATACGGCATTTCAATGGAAAGGACTCCAACCGCAGCATCATCGGAATCGCTTCCTACCGTCAACAAAAGAGGCTTTTCGTCCCGATGGACGGTGCAGATTCGGCAAGTCAAGTTGTATTGCTGGACTGTCGGAGTCAAGAGATCTGTCGCCAGAGTATACTCCACTGACGCGTCTGCCTGCCAATGAAGCTGCTGACCACCCAAGAAACTATCCATAAAGAGCACGTTTTTGGTCGAAGCTGTCGGGTCGCTGCAGGTGGCCGCTGGGATAATTAGTTTGCCGCCATTCTCCTTGATCATACTCTCGCGCGTGTCGGGACGACTCTGGAAGCGTTCAAGCTTGGTGGTAACTTGCGTCGACTTTGGGTACACGAGCTTGGCATCCGCACCCGCTACCGCACTGGCCGACAATAGCTTGCGCTCCATCCACGAAAGCGCCCACCACGGGTTTGCCGCATCCGGCAGGCAGTTACCACGGACACTCTTGTCGCTTTCCTTTCGAAACTGCGCCATCCACTCAATGCGCATTACCTTTTGTAGATATGCCTGCTCACTTGGCGAGGCACTCCTCGCTTGCGTCTCCAACAAGAAATCATTGCCAGTGCGACCATTCCAATTGCTATACGCAAAGCCCGCTCCCAGACACGTCATCCAACCCTGTGTGGTCCACCGTGCCATGGCCGCGTGCCCTGGTTGTTTCACTCCCCACACGGGAATGCCAAACGCCTTGCAGGCAAAGCGACCGTACCAAGCCCTGGGGCCGCACTTGCCTCCGCCACTCAAGATCTGATCGTAACTCCGTTCTGGCTTGTACCAGACGGGTGCCCGGTAGGGAACGTCCGTCTTGACGATACGACAGTACCTCCACTGCGCATCTTGACTATAATACACCAAATCGGGACGGTAATTTTGGAGCGATTCTCGCCCCCACCCCAATTGATCATCGGGCGCGTCCGAATTGACGGCCATGCGCAATTCTTGCACGGTAAATTGCGAAAAGGCTGGATCGAGCTCGCCAAACAGAAAGGCTTGTTCGTAATGCACATATCGCTGCAGTGGGTCCACGTTGGTATGCAAATCAACAAAGCGCGGCAGCGGCGCACACAGTTCCAAGGCCACGGCCAGCGCCAAGCGCTCCAGGACGGGGTCTTCCGGACTCGGTTGCTGCATGATCATGGCGTCATAGAGCTGCATGGCTCGCCCGTACTCGCCCTTGAGCGCACCTCCCGCCAAGAGCATTGTGCGCGGCAATTCAGCATTGACGTCTTGCAACAAGCGCTGCACTTGCTGTCGTTGCAGATCGCCCTGGTTGCACCAGGCCGCGGCGCGCTTGGCCCCGAAACTCTGCACCACGAGCCACACCACCAAGGCACTGTCGCTGGTCGTGTCATCATTTTGAACAAAGTCCAAATTCTCCAAGACTGAGACAGCAACGGTTTGACTGGTGAGCAAGGTATCGTCCAAGGCTGTGGAGGCGTCCGCCAAGGCTGCCACGGCAGCATCGAGTTCCGTCTGGTTGACAGGCTTTTGCTTTGCGAGGGTATCCTTGAGCTGCTGTGCCGCCTGCTGGGTGGCCAGTGCGGACTGCACAACTTGGAGCGACTGCACAAAGACGTCGTCCGCGACGGCTGGAAGCTGGGTTTCAATCTGTACCGCCAGCGTCTGGCAGAGCTTGTCAAAGAACGTGTAGTCGACTGGATTGGGAATGTCGGGTACTACCACTGGCGTTGCGGCACTCATTGCGCTTATCGCTCTCAACTTGGGAGCCATGGCTACGCGACAGACTCTCAAGAGCCAAACCAAGACACAATAATGGACTTGCACAATCGTTCTCGTTCTTGTTGTACTGTATTATTGTTGTTGTGTACATCGTTTGTATTTGTTCTTAAGCGATCTTACTTGGATCTTGGGATTCGGATGACCTTTCAAACAATCTTTCGCGCTGAGATGACCGTAGTCCCGCAAAATGCGAAGCCCGCATCACCACGAAATCCGAACTCGACGATGATGCCTTGAAAGAAAAAAACATACAATCCCATGACAACACATTAATCACCACGTCCCCACCATCCCCCCACCATCACCATCACCGCCAATATCCATGACCACAGCCACAACTACCACCACAGCCCCACGCTCATCATCAACGACTAAACTCGGAGCGTGGAACAGTGGACACCGCGAACGCAAGGAGACGCTTCTCAACAAGATTGGGGGCGAACAAACGCTGCAAAAGGCCGTCGATATTTTTTACGATCGACTCTTGCAAGATATGCTGCTCCGCCCCTTTTTCCAACGCACCAACATGACCATTTTGAAGTGGCACCAACTCAACCTCCTCACGGTCGCCTTTGGACCGCCCACTGACTTTGACGTGGCGTCGTTGATTCTCACGCGGCACCAAGCTCTATTTGACGCTGGTCTCGCGGTCCAGCACCTGGATCTTTTTGTGGGACACTTTGTCGAAACCTTTCGGCAACTCGAGTTAGAACCCGACCACATTTATGCGGCGGTTCAAGTCTTGGAGGAGCTGCGTCCCGTCTTTGTGCAAGGCCACCGTCAAGCCATGGAGCGACACCGACAGCGGCGCCTCGCGCGACGCGTTCGCGGGGCAGCTGTGGTCCTGGCTGTCACGGTAGCCTGGATACTCTGGCGCCGCAATGAAAAGAGTTAGACGTAGATTGAATTGTAGTAGAGAATAAAAGTATATAGCTACAGTATTGCGCCTTCCTGACTTATCTCTTTATAAGTACTGGACGAGATAGACTCTCAGTAGTCGTAGGCTACCTGGTACTGGTACTACTACGTATTTTTACTCGTTGAGCAATCTGTCACGATAGCGAGACGTATGAAGTGTGCGCCAGGGTGAGGCTCCTAAAATATTACTGTTGTTACTGTACATACTAGCTAGTGGGAAACATGTTTCGTTTCCTGTAGGCGTAGTCGCTTGGGGTGTTGTCGTTTTACCCGACCTCCCGTTGCTTCTGCTCGGTTGGTGCGGGAAACAACCAATAGCGTAGATCGTTCACGGTCGGGGTCGCTGCTTCTCGAAAGACGCTAGTACCATGTGCGGATGCATCTCGGCAGGATGCGGGGAGTTTCGGCGAGACGTTTGTGCTGTAGAATGAAGCCAAGGCGACGCGCTAGACCCAGCGACTTGACTGATCGCACCGCGTTCCAGCACTATACCACCGTGCGAGATGGCGTTGATATCCACACGGCAGGCTTTTCGGCAGTACCGATGGCTGCTTCCACGTGTACGGGTGGTGACCATACAGCATCTATTCTCCTGTGGGGATTAGTATCGTCAGACGCACACGAGTCGTCCATTCCATCGTCGGCGTGAATTCCAAGCATGGGAAGAATATAGTAAGCACCGCCGCCAAAGATAAACGTCGTAAAGAGAATCGATGCCGAAGTCATTCCCTTCATGAGCTGCTTGAATTCGCAGCCTTCGCCCGTCGCACTACTGTAAATGGGTACATTCTCCACCAGCGCCAGTGACACGGCTCCCCGAAGACCCGACAAGACGAGTACAGCCTGTGTCCGCGGATTTCGAATGGCGGCAGCGGTCCGGCTGCTCTTGTTACTGCTCTTTTCGTTTCCACCGCGGCCTCGGCACTTGTAAATGTGAAAGATAAAGTACGAAACCGTCACAACCATGATCGATCGAGACAAGACACAGGAAACAATCGAAATCGTTACCAGAATGGGGTCCCAGTCGTAGTTTTTACTGAAGAGAAACAGTCCCAGATAGGCAAAGATAGCATTCTCTGCCAGTTGCGAAGTGAGATGCGCCACAAAGCGAACGTGTTTGTCGGCCGTGGCCGACATGTGAATGCGTTCCGTCGAAGCCAGCGGTGCCATGGACCGAGTCGATTCAAACGAAGCCGCGCTTTGAACGGTATTAGCGGTGGACAAGGACTTCTCCTGCTCGTGCTGCGCCTCGTGCAGGTTGCTGTAGTAACTGTCCCTGTCTCGTGCCGGCGAAGCGGGTGGCGTCGCACCTTCCTTTTTTGGATACTTGGGGCCGGCGATGTAAACGTCCATGAAAAAGGCCACCACGACAATGCTCACAATCCCTGACCAGCCAATGCCGTCGCAAATGTAGTAAGGAATGAGAGCCCACAAGAAGAAGCTTCCCACTTCCATGACGGGCGCCAAATGCTTGCCCAAGTACTTGAAGTACATCCACGCTCCAGCGCCACAGGCCAATCCAACGGCAATGGATCCAAACATGGCAATGAAAAACGTGGCAATAGCGTCGAGTATCTCATCAAGCGACGTGTAGCCATCATTCGTCTTGCCATCGAATCGATCGACCAGGGTCTGAAAAACGGTAATGGCGATACCGTCATTGAGAAGCGACTCTCCAAATACCAGGATGAAAATGGTATCCTTTTGGTCCATGTTGAGTCCCGTCAAGACACTAAGAATGGCCACTGGATCAATGGACGAAATGAGCGCGCCAAAGACGAGCGAATCCAGCATGGGAAACGTGGTGACACTCGCAATCAACTTTGAGGCGTAGTGCACCATGAGACCCGTCGAAAAGGTACTGATAATGGTCCCCAAGACACTAAACATGAGAATAGCGCCGCGCCGCCGCTTGAATTCAATTTTGGAAACTTGCAAGGCCGCTTCAAAAATAATGGGCGGCAACAAGACACTGAGAAAGAACTTGTCGTCAAACGAGATATTGTCAATGTCTGTAAACGGCAAAATGTGCGCCACGAGTCCAAACATGGTTCCCACGAGAATGCAAACGCCCGCTTCTGGCAAAAAGTGAAGATTGTAACTGGAAATCATGGCCTTGGCGCATTCGCACACTAGCAAGACGCTGGCAGCGACAAAGAGGTGAAAGTTGCTAATGAGATCGTCATTTTCGCAATAGTCCGAGTGGCGTGCCAAGAGGGCTTGACAACACTCGTGCTCGGCAAAGTTTTCAAATCGGTAGTAATCGTCGTTCCCATAGACTTCATAGGCGGTCTGGTCGACTTCGGAGCAGGCTGTGTTGTATTATTGTAATTGTATATAGGTGTGCGTGTGTGTGTGGCGTGTGAGAATGCGAGATAATGAGCAATAGAGAGACAGACAGCCGACATTGCTTGTACGTACCGGCTGCCGTGTAGGCATTCATGATTCCCTCGCAAGTATCGTGCGCGTCGGTGGTTCCCTCCAAGAAGGACACCAAGAACTCGCTACAAAGTTCGTCGGCTTGGGAATAGGCACTATCGTCGTCCGTGTCGGCCTGGTAAATATCGTCATCGTACGTCTCTTCGTAGTACTCTTCTAGCTTGCGGCCGCGTTGCAAATACTTTTTATGCTTGTGATGAAAAAAGACAGTGTTGAGTCGTCGTTCGACCGACTCGGTGGTGGAGCGCTTGCGGCGCTTTTGCCGAGAGGACGATTCACTACTACTGCTACTTGTCCTCGATGAGGTGGTAGTCAATGTCGATGATAAGGATGATGTTTTGGTAGCGGCAAGCTCATTCGTTTGTACAGTTAGAGAGCTCGCTAAGACTGGAGATGTGCCTACGGTAAGGCTTATCAGCAGCAGTAGCGTTATAAAGGGCACGCTTCTGCGCATCAGGAGTAGCTTCGCCATGGTCGAGTCTTGTGAGAATGAACGGAACTTTTTCTTCTCTTAGGTCCTTTTCTCTGCGCCTTTGCCGCAAAGGTGTCAACGGCGCGCTCACTCGTTCTACCGTTGGCACCGTTGGAAGAACTTGGAAATCCTTACTTTTTTCGAATTTCGACGTATTTAGATATCGCCAAACAAGAGTAATCATCCAATGACAACGGTATCTCGGAAACGTCTTTTGTCACGTACGACACTAGAAAAATTCTGTCCATTGAATGTCATCCCCAAACCGCCGAAATCGGAAAAACTGCCTCCACCCTCGGATTACTTATTGTGGGCCCTCACAACTCACAACGACCATGGCTATATATGGCGCTCCTCGTCGAAAGCTGCCTGCGATAGACGACACTCTCCTCCCGTCTCGCTACTACTCTGATACAGGCACGAGAAGCACCATCTATCGTTTCGTAGACTAGCAAACCAACAAGTGCGTCGAACCAACAAGAAGAAAGTGAAATTAACATGAAACGGCAACGAGGTCTCGGCAGCTACCGCTGCCGCATCCTCGCCTGGCTCTTGGCTGCTGTTTCATTGGCGAATGCCAGCAGTGCTAGAAGCAGCAGCACTAGCAGCACTAGTAGCACTAGCCATACGGCTCCTTCGTCGTATGCCACGGCACGACACGTTCGTACCGTGGAGGGACACGCTGCAGCTCTGGAGCTCTACCAAGACTTGCTCCACCAACATCCCCACGACATTACGGCGGCCACGCGCTTGGCAGCCGCCACAGTCACTCCCCTGCGCCACGATGCCGCGTGTCCCCCGACAAATCTCAACAGCCACACTCGCCACGATCCAACCGCTGAAAAAATCCAACGACTCGGTCAGTGGCTGACCGAGAGCGATTATACCCTACCGAGACTTCAAGCGCTCTTTGATATTCACGACCATGATGCACTGTACCACGCCACCACTCCCATTTACATTAAGGGTATTGCCGCGGGAGCGGTCGCTCACTATCCATGGAATCCTTTCACAGATAATCCCACGCCCGTGGAATGCTTGGCGGCACTATTCTTGTTGGGCCTCTGCGTGCCTCTGGAAACCTTGTTGCAAGTGTGGGAGCCTGCCGACCTGCAACGCCTCCAAGACTTGGGACTGGCCTTTCCGTGCGAACACGATTCCAATTTGATCGTTCCGTACGTGCAAATTGCTCCCTTGCAACTCGATGCTGCCACAAGGAGAACGCTGTACCTGGTGACGGACTGGCATCCAGCCGTCTTGTCGAGCACTGTCGCGGGTAGTCACGATGCCGTCATGTACATTGGACCGGATTCGCTAGCGCTGGTGCAGCACTGGATACACGCGTTTCCAAGCATATTGATACAGGCTGCGACATGCAGCACCGATTGCAACTCTGTCGACAACGGCAACAGGTCACCGCCAGCGACGGTTGTGGTCGTTGATGTTTGCACCGGATCGGGTATTCAAGCGTTGGCGGCTCTTGCTATGCTCGGTCCGACAGGAAACGCACGAGCCGTGTGTGTTGATGTGAATCCGCGCGCCTTGAGGTTTACAGCGTTCAATGCGGCCTTGAATGGACTTTCGGCAGGGGCAGCAAACTTGCAACTGGTGTTGGGCAACGTCTTGACGGGAGAGGGACAGCTGTGGACCGCATCCGAGCAGGAATCTGGTGTACCGACCACTGTATCCGAGACTATTGTGCGCGCCCAAGACAAGCCCTTGCTGCAAGTCTTGCGAGAAGCTATAGCAGCGCCGACTACGGCTGATACTGCTGGATCATTGTCAGTGTCGGGTGAAACACCAGCCACCATGCTTCTGACGGCGAATCCACCATTTCTCCCAGTGCCGCCGGATATCGTGCAAGCCCGCCACGGTCTCTTTTCAGCCGGTGGTCCTTCCGGAGAAGCTGTCTTGGCTGGTATTGTTCAAACAGCCTCGCAGCTCTTGACGCCTGGTAGTTATCTCGCTATTGTGTCCGAGTTCTTTTTGCAAAAAGAAAAGAACCAGGACGAGGCAGGCGAAAGCGTTCAGACAGAGTCCACCACAGCCGACGCCTTGATGGAGCGTATCCAGACTTGGTGGGGTCGACCGTCGGGTCGAGGATTGTTGCTGACGAATCAATTTCCAGTCTCGGCGGCCACTTATGCGGAACGTCGAGCCGATTCGCCCGAGGAAAGAAACGTTTGGTTGCAGCACTTGCAAGACTTGAGCATTGACTCTGCGTCACCGGGGCTCTTGTACATTCAAAAATTGACAGCTCCAGAGGCGGAGACCTTCGAGCAATCTAAAGAAGACAAAGAGGACGAAGAGATCCCAGACAAGGATCCTCAAGACAGCCTTCTTCAACTCCATCACGTGACAGTTGAAAAGTCCAAGTGGGGCTCCCTCTGGACGCCTTCGAATCCCGTGGGGGTTGAATTCACTCAGTCGCTTTGCCAGCAGTTTTTTGGCAGTGCCCCTGACGAGTAATACGTGGACTAAAATAGTAGACCATGGCAATAAACCGGGAGTAGATGAGAGCGAATGATTTGGGGATTGTGTAATACGCAATACTATAGCACATTCTATTCTACACTCCCAGGAAGACTAGCAAACTCGTAGCGTATCTACCAACTCGTGCATGTCCTTACAATTGTTCAATCGCTCAATCATGTTGAGGACAGAAAAGTCTTCCTACGAATGAACCCTTGTCTCTGTCGTCGTCTCTGCCGTCGTCTCTGTCGTCGCCTCTGTCGTCGTCACCAATACTAATCGAAACAACAAGCGCGTCACGATAGTTCGAAAAGCTCGAAGATCGCTCTGTACAGCTGTTCGATTCCGCCATTGATGCACGGTATAGTTGGCTGCGCGCTCAAATACGGGCTCTCAACAAAAGTTGCAAGCCGGTGACTACTGCTGCTGCTGCATACTCGTATTCCAATAAGAAGTGCAGTCAACATTCTGCTGCAGGGCCAGGTAGGAATTGTCATAAAGCATGCTGTGGTCATGGTCGTCGTTGAAGAAGAAGACGTGAAGGATTGTTCGAGTTGCTCATACGTGCAAGGTGCGATCTTGACGTATTCTTAAAGAGCGGGTCGGCTGCTACTGCTACCGCTGCCTCCATCATTATTATCCATCGAACCAGTCGTAGCAGCCGCGACCATGGTGACAACGACGACAGCAAGGAACACACCAATGCCGATTCACTGAAAGCTTATTATTCAGGAACAATTTTGCAGCGCGGGACGATGCCATTTCCGTTCTTTCCTACTCGGAGGAGAAGAAGAGTCGTCATTTCTACTTGGCAGGAGTACTGTAACTCCTTCTCTTTGCGGCGCAACATTGATGTAGAGTCAGACAGACGACTATTCGCAAACAGGCTATACGATTACGATACAGTTTTCTTAACTGCTTTCCTGTACTGTAGTTCAATCGAGGCTATGGATCAGATGCACAACATATTATTATGATACTATCCAGAGAGGTGAGCAGCTCTTTTTATGCACCGACCTTTTCTCATCATCATCGATCATCCTAATCATCGATCTGTTGTGACGGCGTCATTAAATTCGGCATCAATATTGCGATCCGGGAGTTCGCACCAAAGCGCTAGCAATAACAGGTCCAGAGTTCGGATCTGACGCGGGAAAGATCATGTTGGTTGTCAGGGTTTTGTATGGGTTGAAGAGTAGTGGAGCCGCGTTTAGAGCGCTGCTCGCCGAGACTCTCTACGATCTCAATTACAGACCAACAAAGGCAGATCCCGATGTTTGGCTTCGACCAGCAGTCAAGTGAGACGGATTTGAGTACTATAAGTTGGTACTCTGTTACGTTGATGATGTGCTCTGCATGTCTCACAACGCAATGAAGACTATGAAGGGTATTCAGCGTTCCTTTAAACTTAAGGATGACAAGATTGAGGAACCCGACACCTATTTGAGTGCCGGATTGTCGAAGATGACTACCGCGAACGGCACAGTTTGCTGGTCCATGTTGTCGGAAACATATTGCAAGGCTGCTGTCAAGAATGTCGAGCAGAAGCTAAGCGAAGACGGAAAGTGGTTGCCGTCCAAGTGTGACACTCCGATG
>Ga0307981_1000898_pt1 | contig 28549 bp, 32 predicted proteins | sample OrgLakmetagen987_FD_201849 | JGI IMG/M metagenome (GOLD analysis project Ga0307981, IMG submission 201849) | Saline water microbial communities from Organic Lake, Antarctica - #987 | ecosystem: Environmental > Aquatic > Non-marine Saline and Alkaline > Saline | place: Antarctica: Organic Lake... | reverse complement strand
TACCAACAGCGAGCTGAATTGTATCAATGAACAAACAAGCAAAACGACGGACAAACTCACCTCATACCAGGCTCTTCGATTAGAAGAGGAGCTCGGCATGTTGGTTCTTGCCGCAGAGGACGTTTGCGAAGCCGTGTCGACACCGTCTCCTCCAGCATCAGCAGCAGGAGTAGCAGCAGCAGCAGCTCGTTCCCTGTGCAGACTGTTGGACGACGACGTCTCGTCAACCGGTGCGGTTATTGGCAGAGCAGCGAGTTTGGATTCCACCAAGACAATTTCTTCGTACAAGGGTCTCCGGCAGGCCTGTTGGAGCTCTTGTAACAGTATAGCCGTCGCAGCATCTTTGCGGGTGGGCGTCATGGTGCTATAGTGTTTTCTATCAATATGTTTTTAAGATTTGTGTCGGAGGCGGAGGAGGAGGAGGGGATTTTTTGAAAGTCCGTTTCTGAGACTTCGCGGGTTTTTCTCGCATTTCGCTCGTCTATTCGACTCACTCGACTTTGTCTGACCTTACTACACACGTACCGGTACTAGCTACCGGTATCAACAACAATGATACCTTTCTCTACATGATGGTCGCGGGCAACCTTGACTTGATCGCTTGACCCTCTTGTGGGCGATCACGTCGTTAAGACAGCACTGATGTAGTAGGCCCGGAAGGGTCTCCTGTGTCCCAAAATTGAAACCGACGCGGCATCACTTTCTACTACTAGCTAGTACTAACTAGCTAGTAACTAGCTAGCTACCTGCTTAGTAATAGCTTTACAATACACGCACTCTATATACAGGATTAAGCGTATCCGATACCTGCACGGCATGGGAAGACGGTGATGTACTGCCTAGAGTAGGTCCGCCCGGGTGGCTGTTCGCTGTACCTAGGAGCACGAAACTACTACGTTAGAAGCTCCTCACCATGAGGATCCTCCTGACTCCTGCCTGCTGCGCGGCTGGTGCTGCTGTAGTAGTATACTGCTGGCCCACTAGTATCGTACTACTAGTAGTACTACCACTATTGGCACTGGAACTCTTAGATCCCTACTGGCTGTACCATTCCCTACTACTGCTGTGTCAAGAGACCTATCGGTCTCTGGAGATTGTCTAAGTACCTAACATACCTGTAGCTATCATCTATCATACGCAGTACCGGTATCATAGTAGCTACAGTAGGTCCGGGTCGAAATCCGGGTCTACTATGAATCTCCCACTCGATATGTCACTTCAGAAAACGTCATTTTTGGCACCGTATCTTTATGAGCATTCTCGCTCGCTCGTTGACTCGACTCGCGACCAATACCGTAGCTACCATCCATGCCATTGCAACCATCGCGGAGTAGTCTACGACTCTAGCAAAGCAAGGGTCCCTTAACATTGGGAACGATGAAGGTGTTCACCTTTTTGTCGGTCGTACTCTGTCTGGGTGCGAGTCGCTCGGTAGCTGCCTTTCGGACGAGTCCTCACCATTATGCTACTGCTACTGCCACTGCTACGAGACATTGCAGTGGTGCCACCAGGTCGGCGGGCTCCTCATTTCTGGGTCGTTGCATGTCGTCTCTGGACGCGCACCGCCACCTGACTACCACCGCCACGACCTTTGATCCCCTGGACCTCGCTACTACTTTTCACAACCAGGCGCCAAGAGTCCATCAGCCCATTCTTCGACCCATGGTCCAGGAGCGTGAGCGACTGCCGCAGCCATCCGACTCGTTCCAGTTGTCGCGCGCTGGCCGGACAGCAATGCAGTCCACGGCGTTGATCCCACTGGCCCTTGGTGCCGACAAGGCACTCGCTGATTCGTCGGCCATTTCGGCCGGCTACCTGGACCCCTCCAAGTTTCAACCCGTCTGCCCCACTTCCGATGTCTTTTACCGAGGCTTGCAAACCTTTTTATCAGCCATTGTGGGCGACGAGGCCTTTGTGCAGTACGGTCCCCTCATTGCTGGGGGACTCCTGCGCGTCCGCTTGGAGCTATGTGTGGTGGAATCCTTCTTCAAGGAGGCTGTGGGACCCTTGTGAGTACAACGTACATTTTGTCGGTTCCATGTTTCGACTCTCGATTCATGCACCCCACACTCACACATCAACAACGCATTCGTCACTTTTACACTCGCACACAGTATTCAAAAGAACGGAGTCTCGTGGATCTTGCCCATTCACGAAACGGTGGAAACGTTCTTGGCGGGTGCCATTTTTGCCTTGGCCACGACGTTTATTCTCATTGGCAGCACCAAAATTCTCACCGTGATTGTCTTTTACGCCGACCTCTTGCTCGGCCTACCCTTTCGTTTATTGGGTGGCTTTGCCTACGATCGTGCGATAGGCAAGCCCGTCACGCTGGATCTTGGTATAGGCCCCTTCAAAACGCGAGTTATTGGGCCTCCCAAGGATGGCAATGGCGCTGTTGTGGAAAAGGAGTTTGATTGGGGTGAGACGAATCCAGGTAGTTTGGTTGTGATACTGTTGAGTGGAGCGTTCCGATTCACTGGACAGGCCATGGGAGTAAGTAGTACTGCGAAAGAGGGAATGCTTGTGTTATTGGATCTAAATGGCGACAGAGGCGACCCGCTTGTGCATGTCGTCTAACTATGCTATGTACTGCTTTTTCTTATTGTTGGTGCAGGCGGTACGACAAGTGCTTGAGGCTGTCGACTCGTTTGTCGGCCGTTATCTTGTTCTGGTGGCGACTTTTTACTTGGCTGTCAAGTTCCTGCACTTTAAAGTGTTTCCCGACTTTCCTTAATGAGCAAATCTGCTGTTGACGCCTTATGAGCACCATGATGACCATGGTCAACGACGAGCTTTTTTTCTCCCCTTTTGCTATGAATAGCTAACACCAGCCGACTCGATCGAGTCCGTCAAACACAATTATAATACTTAGACACGCCGGCAAGGTTTTATTTCCGATGCTCCTAATCACTGATTTGAAAAAAGACGCGCGCAACTTCAGCCTTCCGATCCATTTTGATTTTTTGCCCTTCGTTTCTCGAACCCAAAACGCAGGTCGACCCAAAAGACGAAAACGAGAGTGCACCAGGCAGTGAAGCATTGAGAGCGACAACCATGGCTCATCTGCACCTACGCTGCAGGCAGGTCCTGCTGCTCGCACCTCTTTGGGTAGCGCTGTTGGGGTCTGGCGTCCACGCCAAGCCGAACCGAGGAAACCCCAACAAACCAAGGCGCCGTTCCACGGCGCCCTTTTCGAGAACGTCGGCATCGTCATCATCCTCGAGACGCCTGCCACCACAGGAGCCTCTGGCAGAGGAAACAGCTGACATTCTATCGGACGCCGAGTACTATGAGAATGCTTACGAAGATGAGGACGTGGGCTTTGACGAAGACGATTTTCAATTCGAAATGCCATCGTTTCAGGCGGCAGGCTTGTCCGGTGACGGCGACCAGCTCTCCTCGGGGGCCGGCAAGGAGACTCTCTACGATGCCTACAACCAGCTTCACACTCTGGCTCAGGTACGAATCAAACGTGGTATCCAGTCTCTATCATTCTATTCCTCGCTTGTTTACTCATCCAACATTCTCTCTCTCTCTTTACTCTTCTTACAGTCCTACGACAAACCCTTTGATGCTCCTGCCGTTGTCGTGGTTGGACACCAGTCGTCTGGTAAATCTGCACTCATTGAAGCACTCATGGGATTTCAGTTCAACCAGGTTGGTGGTGGAACAAAGACACGACGTCCAGTGGCGCTTCGCATGCAGTACAATCCTCGCTGTCGCGTACCCCGTTGGTTCCTGGTTGGCGAAGACGGCAAGGAACGTCCCATGACGCTGTCGGAGATTCAAGACTATATTGAAAAGGAGAATCGTCGTTTGGAGCGCGATCCTGTCCGCTCCTTTGATTCGCGAGAAATCAACATTCGCATGGAATACAAGCATTGTCCAAACATGATTCTCATTGACACTCCCGGCCTCATTTCAGCACCAAAGGTACCCAAGGGTCGCAGCGGTGCCGGAGCAGCCTTGTCGCAGCAACGAGCCTTGCAAGCGGCCGCTCGGGAAGCGGAAAAGCTCGTGGTGGAAAAAATGCGCTGCGAAGATTACATTATTCTATGTGTGGAAGACTCGAGCGACTGGAAGCACGGACAAACGCGCGAAGTGGTGCAAAAGGCCGATCCGGACCTGTCGCGGACTGTGATTGTCAATACCAAGTTTGACACCAAGGTGCCGCAGTTTGGTACGCCCTCCGACGTCGAAGACTTTTTGCGAGCCTCCATTTTGGATCGCATTTCGCCGCACAAAATGGGTGGCCCTTTTTTCACATCGGTTCCCAGTGGCCGCGTGGGACGCTACGATACCGAGTCGCAAATCTCGGGCGACTTTGCCTTTGACAGCGACGAGGACTTTGTCGAATCCTGCGGGGATGCGGAGAATGCGGACCGCGCTGTCGTCATTCAGAGATTAAAGCGCATCGGCAAGGCGGGGGAAGTGGCCAACGCGGGTCTCATTTCGCGGATCGGTATCAACAACTTGCGAACCTTTTTGGAAAAGCGAGTGGACGAGTGCTACCGCAGGAACGTGCAAAAGATTATCCCCATGTTGCAGTCCGAGTATGTGGCGTCCGAGCGCCGTTTGAAAGCCTGCGAAAGAGAGTTGGAGTCTCTCTCCCTGGACCGATTAAAGGCTGGCGCCGACGCCTTTTGTGATGAGTTTTGCGTCTGCTTGAGAAAAGCCATGCACGGAAGTATTGTTGCGCCGGCTGCTCTCTTTGGGGAAACGCTACGCCAGGAGACCTCGGCGGCTGGATCGTTTCACGGTACGTAATACATGCATGCTACATTGGCAAACCTATTCCTTGGTTTTCGCTCGGTGAATAGATGCTCACTGTTGCTCTATTTCTTTATATCTACAGATGTTCAAGGATGTCCCATGGCCGTTTCCGATCGTACCTGGGAGAGACTCGTAGAAGCCGACGTTGGAAACTGCAACCACCGCCTCTACGGAGGTTCGCAATACCACCGTACGCTCCGTGAGTTCCACCTCGCTGCCAGGTGTCTGCGAGTCCCCACCATTGCCGAAGATGAGATTGCTAACGCTGCCGGTATGGGCGAAACACACGATGGTGTTAACTTTCTTCAAGCTGCGTGCGTTATTTCAGTGGAAAAGGCTCGCACATCCTTTGAACCTTTGCTTTCGGCACTGCAGCTACGAATGGCGCACGTCATGGATCGGCTGTGTCCCGTCACGGAATACATGCTTCGCGAGGGTCGAGAAAGGTCAAAGGTCAATTACATGCATCTCGAACCAGATAAAGCAGACAACGAGAAAGAAAGGATTGAGCAGTCCATGGACATTTCGCAAAACCCACAGTTCCGTCAGCTCATTCGAAGTATCTTTGAAAAGTTTGTCAGACAGTGCGCCGACTCCGTACGTAGCGGCGCTTGGTGAAAGTTGTCTCTGCCTTATTGTCTCTGCCTTATTTGCAGTTGGAACGGAACCTTTTCTCACGCCCTGTTTTCTCGTCTTGTTACGCAGGCCATGATGAAATGCCGAGACGATCTTATTGCCATCACACGCTACGTGACTTGGAACCTCGACGACCGGGGTAGTGGTGCTTTGAGCCGCGCTCTTCCCGACAAGACGGATATGGTTGCCGTATATCAAGTGGCATTAAAGTCTGCGAAAGATGAAGAGAGCCAGGACGGTGGTGAAAAGGAAAACAAGGACAATAGGCACGGCAAGAACAATCGCAGTGGTGGGTCGCGCGGTCCATCCTCGTCAGGCGCCGTGGCAGAGCCAAAGGTACTGACACCCATCGACGACAGTAAACGAAGGGTGGATAAAGACTACCAGAACCTGCTACAGCTCATGGAAGAGGCTTGTATGTCGAGAGACGCCAACCGAACGAATCTTGTCGTCGGTGGCCTTGTACAGCACATTGTTACACACTGGCGTGAACAGTTCTGTCAAACAGTGACCACCAAGTTCAATTGCTTCTTCATGCTACCATTCGTCGACGACTTTCACCGATTCATTAGAAGGGAATTGCAGAATATCTATGAAGGCGAAGGAAACGAGTTGGCTGACGTTTTTGATTTGACATCTGCACGCCGAAATTTACGCTTACTTCGGGATGAGCTGACCGAAGAGTGCAATGCCAACAAGCGACTGCAAGAAAAGTTCCAGTTTTGTGCCCGAATGATGAGGCAACAGCAAGATGGAATTGATTCCTCTGGGTCGGCCGAAACAAAGACCTCCCGATGAAGACACATGCGACTGCGTTCTCCTAATGAGGACGTCATGGTCACCGCCTTATAATTCGGGGAAGACAAACACATTGTTCCAACAAATATAACTGCAATCCGGGAAATACGCAGTTTTGTAGTCGGATGGAACCCGCCACTTACCACTAGCAAGCACACTATGCATCCATTTGAAACCAGTCTTTACAATCTAGTTACCGTTAGCTTTTTGTTTTTCGGTGCGATGAGACCTCTGTCAACAGACTAGTTGGTTCCTTTGAAGCAGCTTGCTGCCTGCTGGCGTCCCCCATATCCAACGTATGCACAATTTCCTCGGGAAGGAGCATCGCAGCCCCATCTGCATCGCTAGAGAGCTTCCAGTCGTGTGTCCACACCTCGATGTCTTCGGAGACACCCGCGAGCATTGCAGACTGCTCCAGTGACCATGCCAGATAGAACTCTAACTTCTTGCGTAGTCGGCGCATCTTTGCCGCTCCAGTTGCATCTCCAGATTTTTTTACAATCGAAAGCGCGTGTCGGACAACAGCAATCGCTTCCAATAGAGCACGACCGACCAGTCGCCGGTTTCGACACATGAGAGCAATATCCTGCGTCATGGTAGACCAATGAGTGTTACAGCCATCGTCGAGTTGATAAGATTGAGTGGAAGCAACCGTGCTCGCTGTCAATGCTTCTTCTAGCGTGCCGAATCTAGCGTCATCGCCCAAGACTGGTGAAGCTTGGACAAGAGTATTGACAGCATCCACCCCAACCTCCTTGGCGTTTTCTACCCCATAATACAAACGTAACATCCATGATATTCCATACATAATGCTGACAAGATTGAAACTGAGGTCTGGAAGATTCCTCCCCGTCGGCTGGATTGAACGAAAGGATGGGACTTCGAGAAGAAGTTGGTCCAAAGTTTTCTTGCCACGACCGCTTTCCTCCAAACCTCCTCCGTCGTATTTATCCTCATCTCCATTTGCCTCTACTATTATCTCTTTTCTCCACCAAGGATGCCACGGCTTTAGGAACCAATCATGCAGGTTTCCTGTTTCAATCGCTCGCTCGAAAGCAGTCTTTAGCCGGGACGACGAGAGCAACCGTGCTAGCTCTTGTTCATCGCCACCTTCCAGCGTGGCAAGAATAGTATGAAGCTCCTCTTCCGTGGCCTCTGATGGTAAATCCGAATGAACTAGTTGATCTTCTTGATGCTGCGCGTAATTGCGAGACAGCATGCGCTGCGTATCCTGTTGCTTTGCCCTGAGTTCCAATTGCAAAACCTGCGAGACTCGATCGTGATAGAAGGACTCGGAGCATCCTTGTGAAGAGTTTTCAATCTCGCAATGGTTTTGATAGCATGAGACAGAACAGTATGGCGTCTCGCACTTTGGACAGGTGTATCGGCCTTGATTCTGCTGACACACACCGCATTGTACCACAGCTGACGAACCCTCCGACAATGTCGATGGTCTACTGACAGATGGGCTGATTTCCGACCCTTGCACCGTAGGCTCCCAAAGTACAGGCGCAGCGTCGTACGTAGATTCTTGTGCATGTGGTCCTCTGCGGAAAGGAAGACGCAGCGAAGATGCAGGTGTTGAGTACCTCATGCTTCATCGTCGATTTCCCACAGAACAATTTGTTGTTGGCACAGAGTTTGGAAGTTTGATTGATTGGCGGATGTGGAGAACCAAAAAAAGCGCCAAAGGATGATCGGAGTTGTTCGTGTGGACGGCATCGAACACGTACGTACCTGATAGACTGGAACGCCGTACTCAAGTCGACTGCTATCTACTAGTCTAAGATCAGCCTTGTACTATATATCAAGTTGACTAAGGATTACATGGCATCAAAGTCATAGTCTTCTGCGGAAGCTAGCTTTGCTCTTCCTGCCGGTTCATCAACACTGTCTTCGTCCATTGCTTCGTCGTCAGAGTCACTACCTGCCTCACCTGTAAAGATCGCCATGTCCTCCCTGGATGCTCCAATCTTCGCATCGCTATCTCCATCTTCCAACTGAACAAAATCCATTTCGTCTCTTTCCTTGAGGCTGTTCAACACTTCTTTGTCGAACTTGGACAAATCAAACTCCTTGCCAAATTTGGCAACAACAACAGCGTCCGCAGCGACATCCGGAGCGGCCCCGTCCTTTGGAGGAGGCGTAAAGTAAGGAATCTTACCACTGTTCCAGTCGCGAAGTACCGCCCGGGCTGCCGCAACTTTGTCCGGAACCCCGCCTTTCAGGACTCGTCCAAGAGTTCGAGCCACCATGGCCAAGAACATCAAGACATCACCCGGCGGGAAAGCAGGGATGTTATAGGCCATGAGAAGAGTCGAGTGATTGCATCGCTTCAAGATTGCTGCGACCGGTGGAATCGGGTCTTCAATCGAATCGGGGTCAATACAGTTGCCCAACATAGCAGACTGATCGTTGAACACAACTCCCGGACTGTCTAAGAGACGCACGTTACGATCCAAGACAACTTCCTGCATAGAAGTAGTAAAGCCAGGTCGGGAACTTACACCCACGGCACGAGTGCGCTTGAGTGCATTGATGATACTGCTCTTACCAACATTGGGGTATCCAATAACACCAACGACAATAGTCGTCTTGCTCTTGCCTCCGGTTCCACCAGTTCGAGCATAATTCTTGAGAAGCTGCAAGAGTCCATCCATTCCAACGGCGGAAGTGGAGGAAGTTGCGTTCTCGCCTCCTTCCGAAGAGAAAAGTTTATCCGAATTTGCTCGAATGGCAAGGGCAGGATGCGAACGGCGCAAAGTCGTGAGCCACGATCCAACGATATCCTTTGGGACCAAATCGATCTTGTTCAAGACGAGCACCATACGTTTGTCTGTCTGGGATAGAATAACGTTCTCCATGGAAGGATGAATTCTCGAACCCAAGGGATCGCGAGCGTCGAGGACCTGGAGCAGAACATCGGCAGTGTCGACCACCTTTTTCAATTCGCGCAAATAAGCTCGACGAGACTGCTGTCCAGCAGCAACAGTACCGTCGCTCTTTTCGTTGACGTCGGCTGTGACGACCTTTCCCTGCTTGGTCTCAAAAACAGCCTGGTCTCGGTTCGCCTGTTGCATGAGCTCTTGGACTGTTCGCGCTGATCCGCCCTGTTCTTGATGTTCACGCAAGGCCATGAGATCAGCCTTTCGACGATCTTTAACATCCGTTTGAACCTGCTGCTGCTTTTCCCGGGTACGCTGGATCTCCTTCAATAGATCTTGCTTGAAGGGCCACGAGTTGGGAATGCCCGGATCCTTCTTCTTGTGGTCATGCTTCACGATTCCTTTGGCAGCATCGCGATTGGACTTCTTTTTTAGCTTTCTAGCAGTCTCTTTAGTCCGCTTCTGGATCTTGTACTTGTCTTTGAATGATGTCCGTTTGGACTTGCCCTTTTTCTTCACCATGGTGCTGGTTTGCTTTTGTTCTTTGAAAATGAGAAACGAATACGGTTTTCCGTTTTTCGCTTTGGTTGGTTCTGGAGTAGACGTGCGAGGGTAGGACGGTAGTATCGCTCTGACTGTACGGAACGAACCACCACGGTTCAAAGTCACGTTTATACGGTCGGCGTACAGACGATATTTGGCTTCGAAAGTGTCGCAAAATGCAATCTTTTGGGTTGGATTTTGTAACACAAAAATGTCATCACGAGGCACCGACCATCTACCATGGGGTACCGTATCATGACTACTTTTGATACTGTCATATGTCTTGTGATTGAATTCTTCTCCTATAAGCCAATGACGCGCGGAACATGGCACTATTATCGGCGAGGACTGCTGACGAATTTTGACCGACGAGCTGCTGAAATTTGACTGAACGATAAGCACGAATGATGTTTGGTACAAGGCTGGGCTTCGTGTCTTCGCGCTTCCACAAATGCATATAAATGATCCTCTGGTGATGAAATACTGCGAAGGAGTGTCAGATCTTTAAACTCTAACGAGTGGTCCACCACAATAGCAATAAATGCACAGTCATCGGCAAGCATTCGAAATAGTTACTTTTGCATTTGCGTGCCGCTGAATCCCCATGCGAAAGCGAGGAGTTTTGTTATCCCTTTCAACTCGGGGATGCCTGCCAAAAGACAACGGAGCAAAAGATCACCAATTTCTCATCCGGAGTAACACTTTTCGTATGGTTTGGAAAATGCTTGCGTCGTAGCCATCCTTTTCCCTCTTATTCTTCTCTCCATCATTGAGGAGGCGGAATAGTGGATTGCATTCTTGTTCCTCGTTCTTACCAGTACACTTCCTCTCCCACGTGTAGTATGCAATAAGTAAAAGTCTGCTGTGCTGGTGGTGCTGTGCTGCTGGTGCTGTCTGCATTCTTCCTCGGAGTAATGATAGCTTTTGTCGATGATGGATTGCCGCCTTTACGAAGCAGCCGCTGAGCCTGAGGCTGAGGATTGGCTCCCGCAGATCGTCCTTTTGTCTTGGGCGGCATCGCATCCTCCTTATCGTGCGGCCCATCGGCCGCGCTCCTATTCCTCATTCAGAACGGCAGCCACCACCAGTTGATCTAATGGACACGAACATCCCCCCATTCCCAATGTATTCGACCCAAACAATAAACTCTCCACCAGTCCATTGGTCCCTGTGGCACATGGTGAGTCGAGTGTCCATAATCGTAGATTGTAGGCGTTTGAAAGACATGTTTCATTCCGTTTGAGGAGAAAAAGTGAGGATCTCAGCGCGCGAGCAAAAAGATGCATTTTGCGACACTTTCGAGGCGCTCCGACGTCTGCAAGTCGTCCGTATAAACGGGAGAAAGTGCAATTTTGAACCGTGGTGGAACTCTCCGTTATTGAAGAAAGGCGTGCGTACTTTGCAAGGGGCCTAGTAAAAATTAAAAGTGAAGGATCGAAAGGACGCTACAAACGACAACACGACAACGACACGAACAACCTGAGCCGGACCCTGCCTTGTGGAGTACGATAGGCCGGACGACGCCGTAGCTAGATTCATCTTCTGCCATACTTAAAACTCGCGAGAAAAAATGCCGGGGTCCACAAAACGTGAGCGAGACGAGTTTGACAAAGGGACATGGCTCAGTCTCATTATGAGTTCTTTGTAACGGTCGATAACACTACATTATGGAGGCGGCACATTGCCTGGTCCAAGACGACAGGGAGTAAAATCAAAGACTATGTAACCCAAAGATAAGCGTCCACCATGGTTCTCTTGTCGCTTCCTCTGGGAGCAGAAATGAATGTACTATTCAATGCGGCAGCTTTCACGGCGGATATGCGGCGAGCAATGGAAGAAGAGGACTACGGCTCCTTGAAGTTTTACATTGTCTGTATTCTCGCGCTGGGTGCCTGCGTTACAGTCCTTGGACTTGTAACTACATTCACTGCGTGGGGTATGATCAGCGCCATTTCCGAGTCCAACTCGCACTATCTTCTGAGATCCATATGGGACAGTACGTCACAAGCTTACCGTCTCGCTTTGTTGTGGCTGCTCTCTATCTGTTTCTGCTCTGACTCATGTTGTTTATTGTGGAGCTCATGTCAGGGCCTATCCAAATTATCATGGTTACTTTGGTGACATTTCTCTTTCTACAAGTCGTCGTTTCCTTGTCGGCGTTTGGACGCTTGATCATTCACACTGGAGCCATGGGTCGCAAGCGAGTCCTAGACCCTGAATTTGAGCGTTATCTCTTACCCAGTGGACTACATGCATCCTTACTTATCAAGGCCACAGAGCGAAGACGGCGAAGGACGAGTGTTGTTACACAGTACCGGACTACAGACCGCAATGGATCGGAACGTAATCGCCACGATAGCAACTCTTCTGCGACCGGTCGACGTCCCACGAAGGAAGTAGACCGGTTCTCGGGTGTTTCTGCAATCTCCACGAGCTCGGAATGGACCGGACGCGATGACGATGTGTTCCATATGAGCACAGAGGAAGAGCGAATCATCTTCAATTCCGCAAAAGCGTTTCCTGATCCGGGCGAGTTGGATGAACTGACGAAAGACGAATCTGCAGGCGCAAGAAATGGTAGCCGACTTAGGATCCAAAGCGAAGACTCGAATGAGTCAGTTGACGAATTGGCGAAAGATGTCCAGTTTCCGCGTACTTCTATCTTGACCAAGACCGGGTCTCGTGATCAATGTGGTCGAAATGGCACTACAGAGTTCTCCTTCGCAAGGCCGGGCAGCTATCCAAAAGGCGCATCAGGATACTCTAGCGCCGACACCTCCTGGCGAAGACACCCCTCATACAATGATACGTAAAATGGCTCGTCGACAGACAGGTGCGGTTCTTCGTCGGGGTGGCTCTCGACAGCAGGTGATGCGAGAGTGGGAAGACGAACAAGATGCTAGAAATATGTATGGAATTACACCACCGGTATCCATCTGGGGTGACCAAGATGATCCTGACCTGGACGACTTCGAGTCTGAGTCTAACTCAAATTTCATGCCCCGTGTGAGCCTTCTAAACTCGACGAATGGTCTTGAATCGCTCCGAAAGTTGGTCCATGGGCATGAACAGGAACAATCGTTAATGACAGTTCAAGAGGAATCCCCAACTTCTGCCAACTTTGCTATGAACAAAAAGGGTAACAGAAATGGGTGCGAAACTTACGCTTCGACCACGCCATCAGCGAACTCGACGAGGAAGCCGGCGGCGAGGTCGAAGCAGAAGTTGGATCAGAACGACAGTTCTTATTGGCAAAGGCGACCCGAAGGATATTTCGCGGCCGTGCAAACCAAAAGAAATAACCCTCGTTTGCCTCAGGATGGCTACTCAACGCACTCTATAAACATAGATTCGAATGAAGAGTAGGTTATACTAGACACCGTACTTAATTGTTACAGCAATCTAGATGTTCAAGCGGAAATAGCAGCTTTGATTTTGTTCTTGAGCCGCACCATACGGGATGGTTTTCCTGCTGACTCAGCCGCAGCAGATCCTTCAAAGTTGATGATCCTACCAAAGCTTTCCGCCGACAAGGACGCTCCTCCGACAAGAGCACCGTCAATATCCGGCTTCGCCATCAAGCCGTCGACAGACTCGGGACTGACGCTGCCTCCATAGAGAATTCTCGTCTCCTCGGCCACCTCACTTCCGTACATTTGACCTAGAATGCCACGGCAAATAGCATGTACATCTTGTGCAATCTCAGGCGTTGCAACCTTGCCCGTGCCAATAGCCCAGACTGGCTCGTAGGCAATAGTCACCTTCTTCATGTCCTCGGCCGAGACTCCAGACAGCCCTTTCTTGAGTTGCATCTCGCAGATGGAGCCTACCAGGTTCTTTTCGAACTCGGACTCGGTCTCACCGATACAGAGCACGACATTCATGTGGTTTTCAATCAACTTGAGGCACTGGGCGTTAATGTCGAGGTCCGTCTCGCCAAAGATGACGCGTCGTTCAGAGTGTCCCGCAAGCGACCAGTCAATGCCCAAACTCTTGAGCATTACTGGCGCAATAGCACCAGTAAAAGCTCCCTGTAATTCAGGAGTGATCATCTGCGTATCGATGGTAGGTAGAGTATGAGAAAGCGCATTCCATGGTGAGATTCTGCACAGGCTTCAAGAACAAGAACAATCCTTCTTTTTGAAAGACTGATTGATCGACTTATGAAACTTACCTCGGCTCCAACCACCAGTTTATCTCCCACAATGCGTTGTACCGTGTCAAGGAAAGGGAACGGGACAAAAATGGCGACATCAGCGGGCGAAGACGAAGTAACGGCATCGGCAATTCCTGTTGCCAACGCAATGGCTTCCTCTTTAGTTTCCGGATTCAGCTTCCAGTTCCCAGTTATAAGCGCCTTGCGCGCGAACAACTCGCTTGACGAGAGTCTCGATCCAGCAATCTTCTGAGTGGTTAAGGCGGATACGCTGTCCCAGACTGCGAGCAGCAAGATCGTGGCGACGGGCAAATTCATCATCATGGTCGTTTCGCTAAAAAGAAATCGATGCTTGCCAAAAGTAAGCAATCAAATAGACGCAAAGCGTCATAGACACGTCACATTTCAAATTATCGCACCTGCGTCATCGGTGATGCGATGGTGATGTGTGTTGGTGTTGGTGGGTGGTGAGTGCAATAAGTTTATTCGTTTTTTACTTGAATTATTCCAGGTTCCAAATGCTTCTCAAGAACTCGTCTAGAAAACGAGAAACGAAGCACTTCCACGATGGCCGAACGAAGAAGACGAAGCTCCTTGCACCAGTTTGGACGATAGACGCACAGCGCAGTCATCAGGCAGTTGGTCAGTGAGTTTTAGTTGATACCTGACATATTTTTAGACTGAAAAGAGAGAAACGGGAGCGGTCCAGAGTCTCTACATCATTAGCAATTTCAAAAAAGAGAAAACCAGCCACCATCCGTCAGCAGTCTGTAGTTGCACCACGCTCCACCCGCCGCCTACACACATTATGACGTACCAATCCAAGGGACGTTCCATCACCGAAGTTATTGTTGCAGTTCTAATCGTTGGGTTTTTGGTTGGTTTTGTGGCTGTCTTGTGCATTGGAAACTTCTTTCGAGCCAAGCGAGCCGCTGAACGGCAAAAGCAACGTCGTCTAACCCGCCTTTCCAACGGAGGCGGCAATGGCGTGGTTGATTCACCACGGAGCCATCAGTCCTCGGCCACATCGGATGGATCTATTCGCAGCGAGGAGCATCAATATCTACTGGGTAAACAGCCGGATAACCCACGGCGACGAAACAACATGGATGAAGGAGTGGATCTGTTGCTAATGAATGAGACCACTCGGCAGGCGGTCAACCTCATGAGTGTTTAGTCTCGATATTGTAATTAATACTAAACGAACAATGATCTCATTTGCTATACGATACAGTAAGAATAACTACACTACAAAATACTCCGTATTTACATGACCTACTCTAGAGTAGACAAAGAGCCAGCTTGTCAGCACTAGGTAAGTCTACTCGACTTGCGCTTCCATCATACTGCTTGAAATAATGTTGACAAACCGTCGTCTTCCCTCCGTTTGCTCGCTGAATCTCATGCAATGCTTGACGGAATGAAAACTGGATCGACCATAGATGGCGTTGGCTCGGGCCCTTTTCGCGACGCACTCTGAAACGTATCCTACCAACGCGTCGCCGAGATAGATCATGCAGGCTCCGACGGCACATGAGTGAACAAGTCCAACATATTCTACTACCTACTAAAATGATGAAACATATATTGAACCTATAGTTCTCTCTCATTTCCATGGTCATTCGTTGACATGGAAAAACTCCTTGGTCGTCGACGTGCATTCCACAAAAGACGTCAACAACTACTGATCACTGGATCAGACACACTTAGGGAAAGACAGAAGACATTGCTGGACCACCAAAATAACCAGATCCACCATTGCTGAAGATGCCGGTCGCGGAACCTGCACCACTGAACGTGCCAATAGGAAACACGTTTCCTCCGCCAGCAGCATTACCCGTTCCAGCTCCAGAGCCGGTTCCGCCAGCCGTGCCGTAAATATTGACAGCAGAGGCTTCGCCACCTCCAAAGTTCGTGGCCAAGCCAACGCTCGAGTGCTTGTAGTATCATCATCATTTATTCCAGAGGCGGTATTGACCACGTTGAGAGAACCCGCTCCTTCACCAGACCCGCCGGAAGCGCCTGCCAAGGTTGGACTCACCGCGGCACCAAATGCTCCACTGCCAGTTGCATCGGTAGCACCCGAGAACTTGAACTCTCCGACAGGTTCTCCATCGTCATCTCTCGAGATAGAGCCACTCCCGACGGAAGAACCAGTGGCACCACCGGTACTACTTCCAGTGGCACCCCCCAACGGCGTGCTAGCAAAACCCGAGCTACCGCTGCCGCTTGAACCAGTTCCAGAACCGAAAGATTTAATGATGAGAATGTCGCCTTTGCTTTGGTCTCCAGTCCCAGCTCCTCTGACGGCAATTGCACCATTCGACGTTCCGGCAACGAGACCTCCATCAGAACTAATAATTCCTTTACCCACACTGTCAAAGTTTGCAACAGAAATACCAGTACCAGAGAATGCGCTAGTCGCATCATCATCGGTGTCCAGGTTGACAGAACCACCGCCGGCTGCCCCGCTGGAACTAGCTCCAGATGCCAGTCCTCCGGCTGAACCTAGACTGTTGGTGACGGCTACCTCGCCACCTCCAGTGTTCGTGGCAGCGCCAATACTCGACGCTGAGGATCCGATTAGCAAATCCAAATCGTCATTGGTCACAGCTAGTTTTGCCGACCCTGAACCATTTCCAACAATATTGAGATTACCAGAGGCTTTTGCAACACCCACTGAAGTGCTGGTCAAATCTGGATTAAAGTTTCCCTCAAAGGATCCGTCTCCAGTCGAGGCGGCCGCACCCAAGAACTTTGAATTCGCATCGGAGGTCCCGACAAAAGTAGTGGGAGCTGCAGCGGATGCAACTCCAACGGAAGATGCAGTCACCCCTGCTCCGCTGGAACCTTTGGCTTCTCCGTAAACTGTATCTACGAAACTACTGCTACCACCCGATCCGGTGACAGTACCAGAGGCGGAAGAATCAGATCCAGCAGTATCATTATCATTAGCGACACCAGTAAAAAAGCGTTTCCCACACCACCAGCGGCACCTGAGATAGTGGACGAGCCTTTCACAACACCTGAGCCTCGACCCGAGTTGGCAACGAATAGCTGGAGACCGCGGTCCTTTCCGTGTCCCTTCAGACCTTTGTAACTCGTGGTCTGTAGAGACGACAGGGAAGAGACAATGATGGATCCACGTTACGAACGGCGAAAACAGGGTAAGTATAGATTCATTGTGTGGCCGTAGACCGACGACCCGACGACTCTTTTGGGTGTTGACGAATGCATGCCATCCGTCATAACTCACCTTCTTGTTGTTGCCAACGCCGCTAGCATATCCAATCGCTGCAAACGCAGCGACAGCCGCCAAAACGGAGATGAAAGGACGCTTCTTCAGTGGAGTATTAGAGGACATTCGGCTGTATAGATCTTGCTTTTACCTTGTCTTTATCTTGCTGTCATTTTTTGGGTGATGATGTTACGATTTTCGAACTGGAAGGCTACGATGGTTTCAGTTTTCATCGAATCAATTTAAAATTCAATCTTCTAATGAATCGAAAAGCGAAACAGTTAGCTTTCAAAAATGAGTGAATTTAGGTTTTTAGTTCTCTCAAGATGCTACTCGAGTCTTGAACTGTACTAAGTAGTATTTGTAGAGGCTCCGTTACTCTTACTCCGTTCGCATCGGATTCGACTGACTCCTTCAACCGATGCGACTGACTACAATACGACTACTCGGACTAGACAAATTGGAACGAACTTGGATCAAAGGTTTTGAAAAAGTGGGAGCGCCCTATACCTAAAAATAGTCTAACTGTTACACCGTCGATAACATCATCAAGCGACCGGTCGACAAGGAACGACCATGGAGGCCACCTCGACACTAGCTGACACATTACTAGACGATCTCGACGATCTATCTGACGTGGAAGAAACGTCTCCCGAAGAGGAACATAACCAAGGGGAGGATTCCGAGGAGAGAGCCGCCGCATCGCAGCTGGACGGCAATGGCAACAACACGAGCGAGACGCGCGGCGCTGGCAAGAGGCGCCTTTTGGACGACACTGCCTTGAACAGACATTTAGAAGTCATTCGAATTATTGATTCGAATGAGCAAACATCCAACAAGCCGAGAAAAGAGATGGAAGAACAAGAGCACCATTTGATTGTTCAGTCCAACAAGAATCTGTCGAGTCTCGCGGATGAACTCGCCCGGGCGCACCGCGATCTATGCGCCGCGTATAAAACCAAGTTTCCCGAGCTGGAAGAGCTGCTACCGAATCCTGTGCAGTACAAGAACGCTGTTCGTGTGATTGGTAACGAAATGGACATGACAAAGATCAACGATCCTTTGAACGAGTTTCTCAACAGCAACCAAATCATTACTGTGAGCGTGGCTGGAAGTACTACCTCTGGACGCCCATTGACGGCTGAGGAAATCCAACAAGTGGATACTATCGCTACTTATATTGAGGACATTATCCAAGTGCAGGATGGACTTTCGTCTTTTGTTGAAAATCGTATGGAAAGTCTAGCGCCCAGTGTTTGCGCTCTGGTTGGACCATCGACAGCCGCCCGTCTTATTGGCTTGGCAGGAGGTCTAGCCGAATTGTCCAAGATCCCTGCTTGCAATCTTCAAGTACTGGGACAAGTTAAGCAGAGTTCAGCATCCCGGGCTGGACTCTCGTCCGTGTCCACTAGACCACACCAGGGTATTTTAATCGACGCCGACTTGGTGCGGCGCTGCCCCAAGCATTTGCAGAAAAAGGCGCTCAAGATTGTCGCGGCCAAGCTAGCACTGGCCACTCGCGTCGACTTTGTCAATGTAGATACAGGTCGCACTCGTAGCGCACAGACGGGACAGCAGCTTCGGGAGCAAATTGAGAGCAAACTTTCGAGTTGGACCGAGCCGGATAAAGCGCCCAGCTTGAAGGCGCTGCCAAAGTAAGTGATATGGATGTGTGTATGCTTGTGCCGACACTGATAGTGAGAGTCGTGATCGCTATATTGATTACTTTGTTTTGCTAATGCCTTTGTGTCTGTCACACCCAGTCCGCTATTGGGAATGGCGGCAGGCACGGAGATTGTACGATACGATGATTGCACTGTTGCCACCCGCACAATGGCTCACACTGCGTTCGCTTGTATTCCTTACACTTTTCAGGCCCGATTTGACGACAAAAAAGAGGCGCGGTGGTAGAAAGATGCGTCGAATGAAGGAGAGATTCGAAGAGACAGCCATGATGAAACAAGCCAATACCCGAGCATTCTCGTCGCAGGCTGGTGAGTACGGAGACGATGCAATGGGCTTGACGATGGGTTTGTTGGATAACTCGGATGCCGCAGCTGGTGTTCGCAAAATGGCAGAAAAGCGCAAGGTCCGAGAAGTCAATACCAAGGCTTCACGAAAGCGAGCAGCTCAAATGAGTGCGGGAACGACCAAGAGTGGGCTCGAGAGCAGTGTTGTCTTTACGCCTGTACAGGGAATGGAGCTGGTGAACCCCGACGCCAACAAGGATCGGGTACGCGAAGCGAATCGTAAGTGGTTTAGTGACAAGGCGGGTTTCGAGTCAGCTCTTCCAAAGACGTAATAATAGTAGTATATTAAGAGGGTAAGTGAAGCTAAAACAAGAACGATAGTAAATACTATGGGACTGGTGACTTTGTAGCGACTGGCTTTGGCATTCTTCCACCTTGAAAGACATTGCGGTTCCTCTTGTCTATCAGTCTTCGCATCTTAAATTCTTGCATTGCCATGGTGACAGTCAAACGTCCATCGATACTGAGAGGCACCCCTTTTCGCCCATCGGCAGTCACCACTCGTTTGCCCAGCGCATTCAACGTCCAAGCTTCTGGAACCATTTTGGTTCCTTCGACATTCTCGCTTCGCGAAATGACTAACCTAGAGTACTGCTCTGAAGTTGCCGCAGTGCGAAGCTGCCGCAGCACGTTTTCATCTACCATTCCGTCTGAACAACAGAGACGGAATATTTTTTCCACGATACCTCCACGCTCCCTGCCAAGGGGCAAGAGTTTCTCACAGCACTCTAGCAGGCCCGCGTATGTTGCTGCATTCGGTACAGCTCCCTCGATGGTTCTCATTTGCTCGATAGCAACAAGAGCCGTTCGCAGCACGTGCATGCCTTCTTCCTCGCCGTCGACCCGTGACGCACCACACACTCGAACAAAGGAATTGAAAGCAGCAACAACGCCTTCCCTCCTCTTCAAATGGGCAAACAAAGCCTCTTTGTTCTTTAACATGCTCTCTAACACATTCTTTCCTTTGGCGACCTTGTCCTTTGAATCGCTGCTGGCCCACACATCGAAAACCAGCCGATAGCTGTCCGCATCTGGTTTGGGGAAGCTTGATGAAGTACTTCCCAACAGAGTTCGTTCCATACTCTGCAAAAGAGCCTCGGCCTGCTCCATCTTTCTAAAGTTCATGCTGACCACGAGAGCTTCAATAACATCGTTCACATTCTCCGTCGTGGGCTGCACTGAGACTGCTGTGCTACGGTTGTGCGCAACGTTCATCTCGGAGAGTAATTCGAGTGTGCGTTTGACACTACCCTCGCGAAACTCTGTAAACTCGGGATTTAATGCACAGTGTTTCCAGATCCGAATAGCTGCTCCATAGCATTCACGATCAGGAATCAGGAAGCGTTCCTTCATGGTCGTTAGGATGTCATCCACCATGGGCCCAAGGTCAGGGATCGCTGGTCTCTGAGCCGCTGTCAGAAGGACGTAACGGTAACAGTCGACATCTGCTTGAACCGTCGTGATTTCTTTAAAAAAGGAAAGGTTCATGATTCTAATCAAAGACATTGCCTTACCAGGTGACATCTTGTCCCTATGAAGCGAAAATCCAGCATGGTGTGAGTGGACGTTAACATGGCAATCGAGAGCAACAACACATTTTCACATACTCTGCACGTGTCCAGGCTTTCAACACGACGTGGTAGTCGTCCAAAGACGGCTCCATCTCTTCATCATGTTCCAGCTTTCTCAACATCTTTGTTAGATGCCCCGTGGCGGTGAATGCTGCCCTTCCGTCGCGACTAAGCGACCAAGCCCAAATAACCATCCGGTACGATTCGGCGTTTGGTTTGGCACCGGATACGTTGCCCTCTGACAAGTTGGTAAATATCCGCTCCGCCATATTGCCCCGTAAGTGTTCACCGCTATACGCCCATGCCTCTAGTACTCGATTATAGCTACCAACAGTAGCACGCACTGTCGAATCTACGCTGGCTTCAGGATTGGCGTACGTCGCTTCCATTTGCTCCAGCAAAAACTGCGCCCGCTGCGGAATACCACGAGTAATTCGGGTCGTGAAGCCGTGACCCGCCCGTACAGCTCGAGCCCATGCAGTCAAGACAGCATCGCATCGTTCCGTCTGTACCACATTGAAGGCTTTTCGGCGCCGTCTGCTAGCATCTTCTTCTTCCGATACTTCAATTCCGACCCGACTCTTGACATCTCCATACATGGCGCTAACGACAGCATTGGTCCGAGCCAAGCTGGGTTCAATTTTTTCCAGCAAGTCGTGAGCACTCTCAGCAGCCGTGCAAATGGCCTGCAGCTGCACTCGATCTGGTTCTTGTGCATTATAACCCTCCAAACACTCGTCCTGGAAGGAGATCCAAGCCTCTAGTACTTTGCAACGAGCCTCGTCCAGTTCTTCAGGGTCGGTCGTGGCGCTTTGCTCGATTCGTTCTAAAAGATCTTGGGCCTGTTCAGCATCGTTCTTGGCAATGTGATCGTCCAGCTGCTGCATCCATTCCGCCTTTTCTTCGTCACTATCGGTCGAAAAGAAACGACATTGAATTGCACCAGCGGTTTTCAAGTCGGTCCACTCGTTTGCTCGAGCTCGAGAATGGTCAAATTGTAAAGCGGGATAGTTAGTAGTCTGTACATTAGGAATTTTTCCCGCTAGGCATTTCCGCCGAGGTTGGGACGTCGACACCAATCGCCGGCGGCTATTCGTCTCGCGTCCAGCCCGAGACCGTAACTGGCAAGAGAGAGCGTACATGTTGTCAAGTAAGCAGTCTATTTGCTGGTTCCAAGCTGGGTATATCGAATGCAGGGGATTTCAGTGACACACTTGTTGGTACGAGAATGAATCGACGATGCTAGAGCTACGATAGAAGGCCGTCGTCCACCATTGTGAAAAGCATGGCAAAAAGGGAATCGGTTTCTGTTTCTGGTCGTCGGTCAACAGGTTATCTGGTACTCAAACCTCGACCACGAAAAATATCTGGTTTTAATCTTTTCACAGAACAAACGGATAGCACCATGTCGCCCTATCAACACGACAAGGAAGACGAAGGCGATGGAAATGATGCCGGTGAACAAGTTCGTGTATTCTTGACGCTAGCGGCAGAATGCTTGGATCGATCACTCGAGGTTTCCACTGAGCCGATTGCTGTCCCGGCCGATATTGGACGCAAAGGATTGTCGGCCGTCATTAACCACTTGCTTGAACGCGGTGTCCTCGATGAAGACGCTGAAGATGCGGAGGACGATGAGTCTAGATTGCCAGCTTTGGCTTTTGATTTCATCTTGGGCACGAACCATAAACTGTTGAGAACTGGAGTGGAACGAGAAGCTCGTCGCAGTGGTATGAGTCTCGAAGAGGCCATTTCGATTACCTACTTTCCCGCACAAGAGGCACCCGACTTGACGGGGGAGAGTGAACCGCTACCGGATTGGATCTCGGGCATGTCCTTTGTTACGTCATCCAAGACTAGTCTCTTGTGTACGGCAACCTACGATGGTTCCATTCAAGTGTACCGTCCCTCCACGGATGGTTCAGATAAGAGCGTCGCACTGCAGAAGGTGGCAACCAAGGCAGAAGTGCACAGTGGCCCTATCAAGTGCCTTGATGCAGCCAGTGACAAGGATTCACTGGTTTGGATTGCTTCAGGCTCTATGGACCATTCTCTTGCCCTCCATTCACTGGACCCGACCACTGACGTTTTAAACAAGTATGCGACCTGTGTAGGTGGCCACGCATCCGCAATTGGTAGTGTTGACATCTGGAGTAACGATAAACTGCTCGCGAGCGGCGACTGGGATGGTGGAGTATGCATCTGGGACTTTTCCAAAGCACCGGAAGAGCCAATGGAAGAGGAGCATTCCAAGAAAAAGACCAAAACGGCTTCGGCGTCTGTATCCAAAAAGGCTGGTTTGAAGACTCTTGCCCCAATGTATTCCATACAGGCACATTCGTCCAAGGTAAGTGGTGTTTCTTTTGGAAACTTTGAAAAGAAGAGTAAGTCGGCGCAGCGCCAACTGATTACCGGCAGCTGGGATCACAGTCTCAAGGTTTGGGACATTTCGCGCCAAGACTGTTTATTGACTCTGAACGGATCTCGTGTCATCAGTTGCCTGGATACTTCCCACCATTCACCCGGTGTGGTAGCAACTGGGCACCCCGACTGTATGGTGCGCTTGTGGGATGTGCGCACGGACGATTCGAGAGGCTCAAGTCTAGCAGTTTCGGACAATACCTTCAAGCCCAGTCACAATGCTTGGATTTCCTCTGTGCAGTGGTCGCTCCGTGATCCTTATCAATTAGCGTCGACAAGTCATGATGGTACCATCAAGTTGTGGGATATTCGATCGTCTCTACCGTTGCACACCGTCCGTGCCTTTCCCAAGGCAGAAAAGGGATTGTGTCTAGCGTTCGGCGAAGGAGAAAGAAGCGGTGGCTTCCTTTTGGGAGGCGGCACGGATTGTATTGTCAAGCAGTTTAACACTGGGAACTAAATAGCAGGAAGAATGATAAAAACTGGGAACTAGATAGCAGGAAGAATGATATTGTTACTTTCGTATTGCTGGTCCAGTACCGTAGATAGATTCATCGTCTATTATACTACCGGTACTACATGTAGCTACTAGACTAGTCTATCTATTTTGGAGCTGTCCACCCATATCGCAAGAACATTTATGCGCTAGACTAGCGAAACGATCGAAGGACGGACAGACAAACAAGCGCAAAGCCCCCGGACCACGAAAAATCGCGTTTCGCTCTAATATGGAATAAAACCTGCCACCGACAATGTGGAGCCGCGTTCTGGTTGCACGAGACTAAAGCCCCGACACCTCACGCCAAACTAGAAAGAGTCGGTATCATGTGGCAGCCTGGAGAGGAAAAGCCTGCCGATGTTAGCATGGATCTTGGCGAATCGGATATGAATGGAGAAGGTCTGCAATTGGACACGGAGTCATCAAAAAGCCCCGACAAGAAGGGCAAGCCGTCTCCCTCCAAGAGGCTATCGGGTTCCACCATGAAAATGCGGTTCATGCAACGAAAAATGGAACAGCGAAGAAAAAGCGAAGGAGATAAGATGGTTATTGATCAATCTTCTTTGCAATCCTCCAACGGACCTCAGCACGATGATTCGGCTCCAGACGAGACGGCCAAATTTCAAATTGCCGAACCAGTTGACATGTACGGACCACAAGCAAACGTTTTGGGTCGAAGATCGTTTGGAGGCTTTCACAAAACTATCGAAGATGCTTGGAGTCATTCCAATAACTCGCATTCAGCCGAGCGAAACAACAATCGAAAAAAGGTATCCGACGAACAACTATTGAAACGCTACGAAGATTACGTCAAGGGTGGAAGGCGACGAGAGGGCAGCGCTCGACCGATTGGCAACTTGCAGGGCAAGCGAAAAGCCAAGTCTGTATCACCAACGAGACGGCAGCGTCCCACTAAAAGATAAAGACGATAAAACTCTCTACACTCTGCGCATCTTATTCTATAGCTATCGTAAGCATCATGTCGTACAAAAGACAAAGGGTCATCCATGTTTTTTAGTATGTAATGTTGTACTATCGACGCCTTTATACAGGATTGCGACTCTAGTCGTTCTAAACAACGTTCTATTGCAAGATGCCGTGCTTGCTCATTTGCTGCAGGGTCGCATCCGTATCTCCATTGTGATGGATGAAGATGCCTCCCTTTCGTTCCCAGTTGGCCTTGAGAGACAGGCGATCGTCAATCAAGACTGCACCTGGACCACTTTCGTGATACTTGTTCAAGGACCAGCACGTAATCACGTTACAAGCCTTTTCGTTCCACCGAGCGCCATTGACACACGAATGATCATTCCAGTGTCCCGCCATGTCGACATGCTGCAACAGTGGCGGTTGCTGCTCCAATCCCAACTCGCGCTGACACCACGAGAATTTTTCCGCCCGCGACTCTCTGTACACTGGAACCCCGGTTAAAATGTCGGGCTGCAGGTGCTGAATTTGTCGCCACAGCTGCTTGCCCCCCGGCATCCACGGCAAGTGTTCAAAAAACGAATTTGCCGTCGAAGCGCGTTTCCACATGTCGGCGCGGTGCAACTCTTGAATGGAAAACGGCAAATGACGAGGTCGATCGGGAAACAAGTGCTTAATGCCGTGTTCAAAGTCCACCAAGACGCCGTCCATATCGCAAAATACTTTGAATTGCTGGGATTGCTTGGGTCTAACAGTGGTGGTGAGGGACTTTGTGGATCGGGAGGAGGGATTCCACCAGTTGGTGTTCGTTGGTGTTTCGGCCTGTTGAAAGGAAAAGTCGGTCGAGTTTGCCGCTACGAGGGAGGCCGAGAGGGATGCGTGAAGAGGAGGAGTAGCCATGCGGCGATTATAATGTGTCGTTGTTGCTGTTGTTGTTGGGGTCATTGTTGGCGGCTGGATCAAGAGGCCTTTTGGTGCTGGCAATCGGCCATTTTTAAAAGGCGAAAAGGAATGCGAACTTGTTGCAAGTATCGCGATTACTACTGCCACTGTCCGCAGAGGAAGTATTAGGCGATCCATCATGGTAGTTATTGTTTTGCTATGATCGTCTCTTCTGATAATGTGTTGTTGTTCGCCAACAGGGGAATGCTGGAGATGATGTCGACGGTTGATGTTTATGGTGCTCCACGTCGTCGATGCAAAAATGATGTGTGTGTCATGTCTTTCACAGTTCACAGCGCTGGCAGTGCCAGCTGGTGCAGGAGAGAAAAAGAAAAAGCCGGAACTTTTGAGTTTTGCCGGAGCTTCCGGGTTACTGTTACGAAAATCGCGCAGAAATCGCGCGACGACCCTACGTGAATTTTGGACCTCCGGTGCTCTACCGTACGTACGCGTATGCCTCGCGACTCGTCCATCTTTCGCCATGGTGGGTACTGTAGTCGAGCACGAAGTGCTCGACACCTTTCTCCTCTCTCTTCTCTCCGGTGTCGGCACGTAGTGCATTATTATCTTGCAGGCGTTGTGTAAGAATAATCAAGAAATTCTACACCACGGTTCAAAATTGCACTTTCTCCCGTTTATACGGACGGCGTGCAGACGTCGGAAGTGTCGCAAAATGCATCTTTTTGCTCGCGCTGAGATCCTCACTTTTTCTCCTCAAACGGCAATGAAACATGTCTTTCAAACACCTACAATCTACAATTATGGACACTCGGCTCACCATGTGCCACATGGACCAATGGACTGGTGGACTGGTGGAGAGTTTATCCGTTGGGTCGAATACATTGGGAATGGGGGGATGTTCGTGTCCATTAGATCAACTGGTGGTGGCTACCGTTCTGAATGAATAGCGCGGCCAACGCACGACAAGGAGGATGCCGCCCAAGACAAAAGGACGATCTGCGGGAGCCAATCCTCAGCCTCAGGCTCGGCGGCTGCTTCGTAACGGCAACAAGAATCTATCACCATTGGCATCAGCTATCATTACTCCGAGGAAGAACGCAGACAGCACCACCAGCACAGCACCACCAGCACAGCGGGAGGTATTCTTGCAAGTATTTGTGAATCTAGCCTGAGCTCGCACTGGAGCCCCGCAGGGCCCGCCGGGATCTGGAGGCATCCCTGACAAAGTCAAGTTCGCCTTCGCTCTCTCTTCACATAGTTTTTGTTTAGTCCTGCTAGTCGACTGCGCGCTTGCTGACTTTTGACGCGTGATCTTTTTCTTGTGAAGTAACCTTGCCCTTACTGTACGGGACTTAATCGATAGCCCTACCTGCAAGGTAAGCACGTTCTTCTCGCTCGCCAATTCTTCTTCCTCCCCACGAGTGCTCGGCTACCACACCTGAACTTATAATAAGTGAGTACTCTTACTACCCAACCCTTTCCAATGATTGAAATCAGCCAACAGCAGCAGCATGAGGCAGACGATTCCTTGGAGATTTCACCGCTGTACCTCGAGGCCAACGACAGTCGCCATGATGGACGACACCATCGCCCCTGGACTGCCAAGCGCTCCGCTGGATTGGCCCTGCGGACAGCTCTTCGGTATTCGCCGTTATTGTTGAACATTGCAGCTTGGTATTTTTCCAACGGAATGCATGGCATTGCGATGCAGTCCTTTTCCAAAAGCATAGTCCTCGGTACCAGAAATAACCTTGCGGTTACCGCGGCCATTACATCGATGATTTCCTCCCTGCAACTCCTCTTGGGTGCCTTGCTTGGCTTCATCATGATTAGTATCTTCTCCACTTTTGTCTCTGCTGATCCAACTAGACGGGTATCGTTCCGTCGAAGTGAAACATATCTCGCTGTTTTACACGGAATCGGCAGCGTTTGCACCAATCTAGGCTTCATGTACGGCTCGGCATCGCTGATTCAAATCATCAAACTGTTGGAACCTTTCGAAACTCTGTTCTTGACGAAAATACTCATGCCTGCGGCGGAAAGTAACAGACTCTCGCTGGGTGTCGTTTGCAGCACGACTTTCACAGTCGGCGCCGCCATTTCGCTCATTCAGAATCGCACTACCCCGCCGCAGGCACACGCTGTTTTCTTTGCCGTGTCGTCTGGAATTACCCTATCGAGTCGAAATGTGTTGCAACGACGCCAGCATCTTGACAATTCCGCAACTTGCGAATCGAAACTGTCGCAAGCATACAAACTGGAACGCTCGTTGTTGCAGTTTATTCACCTGTCGCTGCAGTCGGGCGTTGCAATCGGCGTAGCGTCGGTCTTACTGAATGTGCATCTTTTCAATACCGATCCAGATCATCTAGAGAGCGTTGTGGTACTGTTGTCTCACGGTATCAACTGGCGAGTTCTCACTTGGCATCCTCTCTACAATGCATTTTCAATGATTATGCTTGGCTTTTGCTCGGCATTGACACATTCCCTCTTGAACGCGGGGAAGCGCGTGTTTGCTATAGGCATGGCAATTGTTTGGTTCGGTGAGAGCCGCAGTATGGCCACCGTCGCTAGTCTTGGCGCCGTTGCCATTGGAGGCTGCTGGTATGCCGTGGAAAGCAAGGCCAACACCAAGGCGCGCCAATGACAGTCCCCGCGCGATCTCCTGGGTCCGACCTGTTACTGATAATGATCGGTGTCCTGTATCTAAAATTCGTTCAGCCCAACGTCAAAATGGGGTACGGTCTTACTTTACTATCACCGAATCCAGATTAGCGCCTAGAGGTATCCTGATCCTACTAGTTAGACTACTATGGTACCGGTACCATTACTATGATGATGGATACTGGTAGCTACCGGTACGGTACTCGACTAGCAATAGTATGGTTTTATTTGAATCGAAGGAGTCATGGCATATTTTAAAACTTCAACATGAAACGAATCTTTGCGCTGATGGAGTCCAAAGAATCAAAGAATGCAAAAGGGATCGAAGGAGTGCCTGTAGACAACGAGAACGTCGAAGCAATCACCGCCAACAGTAGTAGCTTGAAACAACCTGAAAGACGCATCAAGGACCATGGTGAAAGACTCTACTTGTTTAATCCTGCTTTTGTGGAGTTTTTTGAGTGATTTTTTTGTCACAACCGCCTTTCTGCAACCGCACTCG